>VFQP010000254.1_pt1 | contig 143292 bp, 196 predicted proteins | sample 3512351 | NCBI WGS metagenome assembly VFQP01 (sample SAMN10412372, study PRJNA504923) | tailings metagenome | isolation source: Relicate 1 Philex TSF1 revegetated site | place: Philippines: Tuba, Benguet | collected 2017-08-29 | reverse complement strand
CACACACACACACACACACACACACACACACACACACACACACACACACACACAACATCCCCATCACATCACACCCTATATACCCCCCCCCCCCACACACACAGCACCCCCCTCAAGGGCATCACTGTGGGTATACTCCGCCAAACCCTAGGTCAAGGTGTCGATGCTGACATCAGCGTTGCCACTGAGCACACAGCACGGCAGCTTGAGGGATTGGGTGCGGTGGTGCAGGATGTGGTGCTGCCAGCATTTGATGCGGGGTTGCCTGCCTACTACACAATAGCATTGTCGGAGGCCTCTTCTAATCTGTCAAGGTGTGATTGTTGTGTGTGTGTATGTGTGTGTGTGTTTGTGTTTGTTTTTGTTTGTTTGTTGGGTTTGACATATGTTGCTATGAATACACCACCATCACATCACACCACCATCACATCACACCACCATCACCATACACCACCATCACATCACACCACCATCACATCACACCACCATCACATCACACCACCATCACAACACACCACCATCACAACACACCACCATCACCTATTTCCACACCCAACCCCCACCATGCACACCCCCAGGTATGACGGTGTGCGATATGGTGTTCGAGCAGAGAGTGAGGGCATGACGGATTTGTATGGGAGCAGCAGAGAACAAGGGTTGGGTGCTGAGGTGAAGCGCAGGATATTGATGGGTACTTATGCACTGTCAGCTGGGTATTATGATGCGTATTACAAACGTGCACAGCAGGTAGGTGGTTTTTGAGGGGGGTGGAAGGGGGGGGGGTGAGGGTTGTGTGTGAGGGGTGGTGGAATTGCAGGGTGGTAGAATTGCAGGGTGGGTGGTAACTATTTACAACAGTGCAAATAATGTGCGATAATGTGCAATCACATACAGTAATGTACAATACTGTACCATGAATCATGCAAGCATATAATGCAAAACATATACACACAGGTTCGCAGGTTGGTACAGCAGGACATGGATGGTGCTTTGCAGCAGTGTGATGTATTGCTAAGTCCAGTTGCACCGACTGTGGCATACAAGCTGGGGGAGAAAGTGGATGACCCATTGGCTATGTACAAGGTACATAGTTGACCATGTGTTGACCGTACTTGTGGGGACCTTGGGTGGGTGTGGTAACAGTGCATGTGTGTTGACCTTGTGTGGGTGGTCAAAGTGCATGTGAGTGTGTTGACCTTGCCTCTCAATCCATTGACACTATCTTGAAGAACCGCAACCTTGTACACAACCTCAACCTTGTACACAACCTCAACCTTGTACACAACCTCAACAGGGTGATCTCATGACAGTCAACCTCAACCTGGCAGGACTCCCAGCAGTCACCATCCCAGTGAACACCAGTCAAACATCTGATGGAACAACTCTCCCTGTGGGTATACAGCTCATTGGTCGTGCATTTGGTGAACAACAATTGCTGCAGGTTGCACATGTATTGGAGCAAACATCATCGTTCACACCCCTGCAGCGACACAAGGCGTCTGCTGTGGCTGCGGCTGTGTGAGGGATGCATAGGTTGAGTGAAAGGGGGTTCTTGGTTCTTCATTTCAATGCTAGGGTGTGGGTGAGGGGCCTTTAGGTTGAGTGAAAGTGGGTTGTGGGTGACTAGATGGCTGGCTCTTTCCTCATTCAAGGGTGTGGGTGAGTACATGGATGCTGTCTCTCTCAGATGTTCTTTTGTCTCAGATGTTTTGTTGTCTCAAAAGTGTTTTTTTATCTCAGAGATATTTCATTTCGTAACACCAGGTGCCATCGTGTTGTCTCTGCTTGTCATCATCATTGTTACAAATCATTGTTACTAATCATCACCTAGCAGATGACAACCGTCAACACACAATACAACAAACAACATCAACAAACAATATGAACAAAAATCATAAAAATTAATTGCCTCGAACCCTCCCATCCCTCACATAATCCCCACATCCCTCACACCCCTCAATTCCTCACGCCCCTCCATCCACCTCCATCTCCCCCGCTCCCCCTTTCCCTGTATCCACCCCGCCCCCCATCCCATCCTCCCCCTCCCCTTCCTCCTCCTCCTCACTCCCCACTTCATCAGGCAGTGCATCCAACATGGCTTGTGTCGCTGCTTGTATTCGTGGATGTGCATTGATGATGTTTATCAACTCCTCGTGTCGACCACTGATTGCTTCATCCACAGGAGTGCGATCATACTGGTTGAGGGCACTGGGGTCACCACCTGCTTCTAGAAGGGTTTTGACAACCTGAGGGGGAAGGAGGGAAGGTGTGTGTGTGTGAGAGAGAGAGAGTGTGTGTGTACGAGAGAAAGGGTGTGCATATCCGAGAGAAAGAGTGTGTATATCCCAGAGAAAGAGTGTGTGTATGTCGTTCATCGTATCTCGTGAGTTGGTAAGTCCGTCCGTTTATTTTGTGTATACAACATACAAGCATCACACCTCTATGCATACAAGCATCGCACCTCTGTGCTGCCATTGAGACACGCCCAGTGCATTGGTGTATTGCCCATATCATTCTTTGCACCAACATCCTATGTAGAAACAGCCAGACATGGATGTGTAGAAGCAGTCAGACATGGGTGATTGAGGTGTGATGGTGAGGATGCTCTGCGTGTTGTTTCTCATGGGTGTTGTTGTTCTATCAACATTCTTCTTATACTATTGTTATATCAAGTATCTTCTTGTACTTGTTCTATCACATGCCACAATGCATGCTAACAAAGCACATACCGCGTTGTGTTGTAAGAGTAATTTGATGATGTGCAAGTTCCCGTTGGCAGCAGCCTTGTGCATCGCTGTGTGTCGTGATGGACGATGATGAAGAGTGTACTTGGAGCAACATAATTTGTTCACCAAGCACCATCATGTATGTGTATAACTGCCATCATCACACCTGTGGAGCCCCCATAGTCCTTGGCATCGACATCTGCCCCAGCCTTCAGTGCCTCTTTCACCTCTTGTTCGTCCCCATCTTGTGCACCATACAGTAGCCGTTCGGTCAATTCATCTTCTGGATCTTCTGTCTCTAGAATTTCCAACGATTGAGGCTCTTTTTCTTCGACCATTGAAGGGTATGTTTTGATGGGCTGCTTTGGGCTGCTTGTGTGTGGGGAGCGGGACTGAGCTGTTGAGCTATTGTTCAAGTGGTATACTAGTATGTATATACTAGTATGTGGACGCTGTATGTAATGGAAGCAACATTTGCAGCAGCAAAACAATTCCAAAAACTCAAGTTTGACCAACAGCAGCAACACCTCGTTACATTGTACAGCACGCACAACACACGCACAACAACAACCTGTGCGTACAAACACTACAATCCACCAAATAACTCCACCAAGTACACCAAATACATCCCCGCATCTTGCAAAGCCGCCTCCGACACTCTTCAAGTGCACACACGTCGTTTGTTGCACCCGCATTTGCAAATTCATCCCACCACACTCAAACTCCCATCCTTACAACAACCAAAGCGTCTAGTGCACTGCAATCGACGATGCCATTTGCTCCACTCATCGCTGGGCAACCCACCACCAGCTACACCCCACTCTCATGCCGCCGCGTGGTGCTGCGTGGCACACGCACACACCACTGCCGACCACTATGGTATGATGAGAGAACATTGATGAGAGAACATGGACAAGTCAACACGCACACCCCCTCTCAAAACGCACACCATCTCTCAAAACACTCACCCGCGCTCCCCACACCACACCCTCAACTCCCCCAACCCACACAGTGCTGCCAGTGACCCTCGCCGCACCGACCCCCCTCCCCAAGTCCCCCAAGCTCCCCCCCCCCCCCTTTTCCCCCCCCCCCCCCCCAAGTCCCCCACCCCCCCCCCCCCTCCTTTGTCCCCCCCCCCCTTCCCCCACCCCCCCCAAGGGGCCCCCAGCTCCAGTTCCCCCGTTTCAATCAAAGGGGCCTCATAGCCATCATGCTCATTGGTGCTGCCCTCAACTGGGCTTGGATCAACCGCGACATGCCAGCAAGCTTTACACTGCCGACCAACCCAGGGGCGATGGTGGTGCGCACAAAGGGGGGGAACCCGGTGGTGGTGTCTCTGGACGCCAATGAGCGCATGTATATCATCGATACCAAGGGGAATATTTACTACGACAGCGGCGATCCACGACTGGGATGGAACGTGGTATGTTGGTTTTTCTTCTTGGGTTTCTTCCTTTTTTGGGGTGTGTGTGTGATGTTTTGATGTGGAAAGTCTGCATGTGTGGTTGTTTTTGTACAACGTGTTTGTATTGTGGTGCTTGTACGTACACACTGTCGTGTTTCATACCCATACCATCTCACACACACCATCACACCCACACCCACTCCCAAAAAAATAAAGGTCACTGCTGATGACCTTGTATACAACATAAGCAATACAAAACAAGGGGTCTCACCACTTCTCAGTGGCTACGATGCCAATGACATACAAAAAACATACCTTGGTACACTCGATGACATGGTGGACGTCCCAGTGTTGGATATTGGTGGGGTACCCATCACCGAGGTGCAGGAGCAGTTTGCGAGGATGGGTGTGGAGATGGATGCACCTGTGTTGAAGGCATTTAACAATACAGCACCGGAAGATAGAGCACAGTCATACCCCCCTGGGGCTCGACTTGAGCAAGTGAGGGTACGTGAGGGATGTGGGTGGTTGAAGGGTCTTGTTGGTGTGGGTGTGTGTTGGTGTGGGTGTGTGTTGGTGTGGGTGTGTGTTGGTGTGGGTGTGCGAGGTGCGATGTTTAAAAGCAAAGGAACACAACAGCATCACCACCCCCCATGTTCATCCCCACTCCTGTATTCACTCCCATACTCATTCATGCCCCTATTCACTCACCACAGGTTTTTGAACCAGGCACAACCAAGCTGCAGGGTATCTTCAACCTAGTAGAGCCTGTGTTGGAGGAGGGTGAAATACGCCTCGAGAGGAAATCAGGGGGGGGTGAGGCATGGTTGCTGGGTGGCAAGTCATCACCAGAGCAAACTGCAGAGGAGTTGGTCAAGTCACTCAAACGATGCAAGGGGGATAGCTGCTGAGGGAAAATGGTGAGGGAAAGTGATGAGGGGAAGTCATTGAAACGATGCAAGGGGGATAGCTGCTGATAGAAACAACCGCTGCTGATGAATGGGGGACACTGGTGAGGGACACTGGTGAGGGACACCAATGAGGGACACTGGTGAGGGACACTGGTGAGCTGAGGTCATTTAGGGGATGCACGGGGGATAGCTGCTGATGAGAGATAATGGTGAGGGGCAGCTGATGATGAGGGAAGCAACATGAAGTGGGTGATGCTGGTTCTTTCTTGTGGCCATGCTTGAGAGTGTGTGTGAGTGTATGTGTTTTGCAAGTGCTGACGATGATGATGGTGCTAATAACCGGTGTATGATTGTAGATGATGTTTGTGCGATACGAGTCATGGTACATGTTGGTTAACGTAACATAGAATCCTGCACGTTATTTCATCAATGTGGGGAAAAAGGGTCCACCAGGAAAAAAACACCTACAGCTCTTTTTCTTGTGAAAACACACACACACACACACACACACACACACACACACACACACACGCACACACACGTACGCACGCACGCACACAGACTCAAAAACATCTTGCATGACAAAAGAAACACTCACCATGCCAGTCAACGTGTCTTTCTAGATTCCAACAAAAACAACTTGGTAAAAAACCAACTTGATCATCGCACATTTTCTCACAAACAACACATTACAGTGTCACACACACAGTGTCCACACCCACAGGAATCTCAACACACAGCATGCCACTCTTCTGGTCAAAGTCAACATCCTGCACGACACATATCTCTCCATGCGGTTGACCACCATTACCACCACTCCCACTCCCATGCAGTGTCACAGACACAGGCTGCCGGCTTGCCCATGCAACAAAACGCCCCTGCCCACGAACCCCCACACGCCAGGCACGTGCTGCATTAGGTATCCTGTTGACGTTTGACTGTTGACCAGCCGCCGATACATTGACTACCGTACCACCCATATTGATCATGGTGGATATCCCCAGGGGTGCAAAGGATACCTCATGGTCAACGCTGGTCAACACGGGGGCAATGGTCAACACTGCGGCATGTGATTCTGTGAGAAAGGAGGGGGGGTGGGTGTTGTGGAATGCATGGGTTGAGAGGAATGGTGGGAAGGTTTACATGTGTACAGGCTGCGTTGTACTGACAGTACATGACAGCAAAAACACAAAGCCCACACTTCAACACAGCAACATAACCCCCAACATCACACGCACCTGGCAATTCCACCAGCACAGGGTCCTCACGCCCCACCACACGCACATCCCCTCGTGCACTATTGTAGACCACCCACCGGTCGTTTGCTGTCGCTGCATCATGGGTCGCTGCATCATTACTTGATGTCCCTGTATCATTGTTTGATGTACCACACCATAGGGGCACATCTGACACACGCACATCAGCGCCCAACACAGGCACGTTGCGGTTGTGAATGGCAAATCGTCGACGTGTCCTGTCCCAAGCTGCACCTTGTATGTTGAACACACCGATAACTGCATTGCAACTATTGTATGTCCACAACTGTGTTGATTTGGGATGATGGGGGTGTGATGGGTGGTGGTGGTGGGTGGTGGTGGGGTGGGGGATGGGATGTTTGTATGCCAATAACAACAGAGAAACACACACATGCATACAACAAATACACACCCATGTACACACCCATGTACGCACCCATGTACGCACCCATGTACACACCACCTACAACCAATACACCTCCATCTACACCCCCACCGACACACCCCACACTCATCAACACACCTTGAGCAGGCTTCGATTATCCCGAGTGACATCAGCAAACACACAATCCTTGGTGGGTTTGGCAGGTACCAGTGGCCGGGGTATGGTACCGTCAGGCAGCACTAGTGTACGCAGCAGGTCAAAATCATGAGCGCCTGGTGTGTCTGACACGTAGACAGCGCCACCGCTGATGGCACGTGCTGTTGCGTGGAGGTGTGCTGCTGGGTGCCTGTGTGGTGTGTGTGTGGTGAGCGTGTGGTGTGTGTAGTGGTGTTGAGAGGGGGGTACCTTGTTCTGAAACATATCCCACATCATGACAACACACACATACTTGCTCTCAACAATCCCACATCATTACAACACACACATACTTGCTCTGAAACATATCCCAGTCAGGTAGCACCAGTGCACTCATGAACAGCCCATTATATGCACAGGCAGCTATGTGGGGTCTGAATGACTCCTGTTCTCGAGGGTAGAAGTCATCACTCACTCGAGCAATAGCACTGTTGAAAAACCTGTTTTATGAGGTGTAGTGGTGTGTGTTGGGTGTGTGTCTGTGTATTATGAGGTTTGTGCATGAGGCGTATGTATGACGTGTGTTTAGTGGGTGGGTGTCTATGAGGTATGTGTAAAGGGTGTGTATATGAGGTGTGGTGGTGTGATGAGGCACGTATAGTGGGTGGTGTATGTAGATGATGTGGGTACATTACGTAGGCAGATGATGTAGGTTGGGGTGGATGATGTACACATCTGCCACCCATACCCAATCACACAAAACACACCATCCACACACACACACACCCCACCTGTAAAAATTCTCACTGCTATGACACATGCAGTTGATTATATGTGGTCCAAAATGAGACACTACACTATTCTCAAGTGCCATGTGACACCGCAGGGCCACCTGGGCGCCACCTTCCCATGCACTTCCAATGAGGGAGGTCCCTGCTTGGGCGTCCACCTTGACACCATCAATCCCTGTTGGGTGTGGGGAGGTGCGGTGGGGTGGGGGTATACAGGGTGTGTACACATGGGGGTGTGTGTACATGTGGGTATATATGTACACATGGGTGTCAAACCATCATGGTTGACCATGATGGTCAAACCATGTTGGTCAAAAGTAATGGTCAACATAACTACTATACCCCTTCTCCACCACCCCATACACACAAACACACACACCAACACACACACAACACACACACAAACACACACACACAAAAATAAAAATAAAAAAAATACACACCTGCTTGTGCCAGGTAGGCATGCATGTCCTCATACAACACAGCAGGGTCCCGAACAGCCCCCAGCCCCGCCACTGTGGAGGGGTTCCATGCCATAGCAGGCTCCACCTCCAACACACTGTCTGGTGGACGCACATCGATGATTTCCGCTTGATATTTCGCAACCTCTATGGCTTCGCTGGTAGCTATGCCGTTCCAGTAACCCGCAAGTGCATGCCACACGTAGATGTAGGCGAGGTCAAACTCGGTGCGCAAATGTTTGACCACCAGCGCCAGGTTTTCTCGACGCTGTGGTGGTGGTGGTGTGGGGTACGGATTGTGTTGGTGGGTGGTAGCATGGGTGTACCAATTGACCTACACAACACCAATACACACCACCACCACCAATACTCCCCCCCCTCCCCCCTCACCTTGAAGAACAGGTCAGGACTGGCATGAGGTGTTGAAAACTTGCCATTGGCTTTAATAGACAACAGCCTACGACTGAAATTACCAGAGTCTGCAAACAACTGCAGCATGGCATTCCGCCCCGGGCCATTGGCGAGGTGGGAGAAGAGACGCACTTGCCAGGAAGAGGGGGGGGCAACATCCACAAAGTAGGTGTACCAGAAGACAATAAGGCCCTTTTTTGTGTGTGTGGGGTGGGTGGTGGTGGGTTGTTGAAAAATGTGTGTGTGTGTGTATGTGGTGTGTATGCACTCATGTCAGGTTAAAAACATGGTCAACAACATGGTCAATAACTTGGTCAACAACATGGTCAATAAGATGGTCAATAACATGGTCTACAATGTGGTCAACAGCAATATACCTGTGCTAAACCCACCACCAACCCCAACAACCGCTGTACCAACATGAGCGCTACCCTGTGACAGGAAAAGACATGTTGAGTACTGTGCTGTTGATGAACAAGAACAATGATGATGATGATCATGCAAAACCCTGCCTGTACACCAACATGCCTTCACACCACAACCCCACCCACCCACCCACACATACCGTACAGCAAACACCTGTGCCTTCTCATCCCCCGTTATACGCATCCCCGTCGCACTCGTCCTCCCTCCTTCCTGCACCCCTCCCTTTTCCCCCTGTCCCCCTCCCCCTCCCCCAGCCCCCCCTCCCCCCTCCCCCACCCGTCGAGCCTCTTCATCCCCATCAAGGCTGTGTCGTTGAGGTACAGTTGTGCCTAGCTGTCCCTCCATGAGGCGCTTCATGTCACTGGGGGCCACTTCCATGTGACTCACCTCCTCCAGCACAGCACCTGTGTGTGTGTGTGTGTGTAGTGTGCACGTGGCGGTGGTGTGGGTGTGTATACAAGGTGTATGCTGCAAGTGTTATATATAAACACATACGTGTACACTGTACAACACACACGTACATTCCAATCCACCACTCATGTTGCAGATCACAACCCATCATTACCATCATCCATCACAACCCACCTGCAGATGTGGATTGCGGCACCTGTTTTGCAACCTGACTCAGCACCTCAAGCTCTGCCTCAACGAATGCATCTGCTGCTTCTGCTGCTCCAGGCACCACCAATCCCAGCTCGTGTAGCAGTTTGGCTGTTGGTGGGGTGCGAAACTCCGAATCGACATCCGTGAGTTGCCATCCATCATCGATGATGAGCCACTTGGGACGTATACCACCATCTGCAAATGACTGCAAACCCGTTGCAATACCTGGGGGGGGGTGTTTGATGGGTTGTAGCGTACACACAACAGACGATGTGGATGTGGATGGCATCCACATCCTCCATCCCCCATCGCCCCCGCTCCAAGCAAAACAAACCATACCAGCAGCAGAGACGTTGCTGTAAAATGCATCCCACGTGCACCATCCAAAGTAATCGATGGATGGAGGAATCTGTTTTTCTTGGAGGGACCGTGCCCCCCCACTCAGCCGTGCTGCCGCCACCACGCTGCGCTGCACAAGGTCGTAGGGGTCCCTACCAGCAGCAATGTAGAGCAGGTTGTCCCAGCGATCTGTGCGCACGTCGGCATTGCCACTGTCCACACGCAACATGAGCATGGTAGGGTCCTCACTGTGAGGGGGGGTGAGCGTGCTGTATAAATATATAAAAACCACAACGAATGCCTCCTCAGAAACAAAAGCCTAATCATCATGCAGCCAACCCCCCCATCAAAACGGTTGCGGTTGTCAACACCAGCCACTGGTCCAGCAAGACTACAACAAAGCAGTATTGATGCCAACGACGATGATCAACAACCCAACGTCTTGGCGTATTTCGCCAGGCGTGATGAAAAGCTCCGTGCATTAGAGCAACAACTACACGATGCACAGAAACAGGTGCAGGCAGCACAGCAGGAAACACGAGTAGCACAACATAGACTAGAACAGATTCAGGTATTGTTGTTGTTGTTGTGATACAGATACAACACAACAACGAAGACGACACAAAACAATCATCACACAAAACAACAACAGAAAGATGTCACGAGGACAACAGCATTGCACAAGGGAGAGATTGCCACGCTCATGGCAGAGCGTGACGCCCTGCTTGCCCGGTTGCAAAACCAAAGCCGTGCCACTGCAGGCCCCCCACCCTCCCTCCCCGAGGCACCCTCCCCCACCAAGGAGGTCACAGAGCAGCTCACACAAGTGCAACTGCAGCTGCACGAGCAACAGCAAAAGGCCGCCGACACCATCCACACCCTCCAACGCCAATTGCTCGAGCAGCAGCACGGCCACGCAGATGCCACCGCTGCGTTGCGTGCGCAACTTGAAGACGCATTGCGACGTGCCCAGGCAGCAGAACAAATGCACGCCATGGTACAGCAGCAGGGGGAAGAGGTGTTGAGGGAATTGCACACAGAGCAACAGCGTCGCCGGCAGCTTGAGGCGGAGCATGTTGAGCTGGAAAAGCAGCAGCTGCTTCTTGGTGGTGGGGGTTACATACCCAGAGGGGTGAAACATGGGGGTGACGGGGTTGATGGGGTGGACAAGGGTGAAGGGGTGGACAGTGAGGGGGGTGAGAGGGCAGGCGCACAAAGTAGGCATCAGCAGGACAGTGAGCAGGATGTGCTTATCAGGGCCCTGAGGGGGGAGATGGCACGGTTGGAGCAGGAGGTGGTGGAGGCACGTCGACTCAAGCAATACATGCGGTATGGTATGGTGGAGGGGTATTGATCAAGGCAGGACACAAGGCACGATAAGAGCACCATCATCATGGCCAGGGCACTGACCTGATGACGAGCTCTTCGACCTCGGGCGGGGGGCGGTTGCCGGTGGGGTAGGCCGGGAAGACGGGGTTGCACTGCAGCGCGCCCTGGGCGTTGCGCGTGTACGGGGCGCACCCCGCGTACATCTCCCTGCGCGGGCAATCATATGGGCAGGCAGTGGAGTGAGGCACACGCATCCAACTGCAAAGCAGAGGTCGCTGCCCGAGAACAGGCCTCCTCACCAGGCCACCACGCCAAAGCTGAAGATGTCGGACGCCAGGGACGTGCGCTTCTGCGTCGTCACTTCCGGCGCCGTGTAAAAGGGCGTGCCGGCGCAAAAGTTGGACACGTGCGTGGCCTGCTGGCCCAGGCGGGTGGAGAAGCCAAAGTCCTGCGCAATGTGGAGGAGAGTCATGAGGAAACCGGTGAACAGAGGTCCGCCGCCAAAAGTGGCTCCGAGTCGCGGCCCAGCAAATCAACTCACCGCCAGCTTGGCGAGGAGCCGCCCCATCTCGTTCTCATCCAGCTTGAGCAGGATGTTGCCGGGCGTCAGGTCTGCACGAACGGTGAGGGCGCGCGCGGTGAAGAGGTCTTCACTGATGACGTCAGGAGCCATCAACAGCGCCTGCAGCCCTGGAGAGGACGCACCTCCGTGGATGATGCCCTTGCTGTGCAGGTACTCGAGGCCCAGGGCGACTTGGTGAAGCACGTCGCCCACGGTGGCCTGCGCAGCCGGAGCAGGTGACGCCACGGTCCTCGGGAGGTGGGCAGGCAGCGCACACGGATGCAATCGCACACAAACATAAGCAACCACCCACCAGCTTGTCGGGGTTGCGTTGGAACGCGCCGTGCTCCAGCACCTTGCGCAGGGAGCACGAGCACAGCTCCTGCAAGCAAAGCAGCAAGGCCAAGCACTTGCGCTTGGGTGTGTGTTGAGCTTTACATCTGGTGGAGGCATCTCTGGCAAGCAGATGATCATATCACAAACCGCATTTCTGCGCACGCGGCACGGGTGCGGTGCCTCACTCGGCTAGACCGTCACACTGGCACCCCCAGCCACCCCAACGCCCTACGGGCGGTGAGGTGAAACGCCGGGCAAGGGCGGCCCCCAGCCACCCTGGGTCGCCCGCGGAGGCCCCAGTGTGGGGCCCCAGTGTGGGGCAAGTGATTCCTTGCAAAACAAAACGCCGCAGTTGCCCTCGCTCTCTCACCTGGATGAGGAACACCTTGAAGGCCTGCACTTCCGGGACGGTGCTGGAGTCTGCTGCCGCGGTTGTGTCGATGGAGGGCCCGTTGGTCACCTGTGCACATGCCGTGCACAACCCCAGGCTCCACCACTGGAGTGGCACCGCTGGAGCGCGCAGCAGGAAACAGCGACCCACGGCAAAAACACCACACACCTGCAGGCCGCCGCTGCCGGACTTGTCCACCTGATCATCCATGCGTTTGAAGTCGTAGTGGTACGTCGCCACCTGTGCAGCGTCAGGAGGCGGCACAGCGTTCTGCACTTGCACCTGCTGCTGCCGCTGCTCTGGCTTGCCTTGTGATGCTGTGCACTGCAGTGCACGCACCACGTGGCGGTGGCCCACGCTGGCCGAGATGGCCGTCTCCATGATGGCTTGCACGTACTGCATGCGCGCCTTGGACGCGCCGCCAGATCCCCGGGCCTGCTCCGCCGCGTCCTTGTCCGCCCACACCTCAAACGCCACCGTCTTGACGGCCACCGGCAAGCCGCGCCACCGCCCTGCAGCCACACGTGAGGCGCACCAGGCAAAGAAACTCCTTGCGTGCGTCGAGACCCGCGCGAATCAGCGAGGCAGCCGGCAACAGAGAACCGCGAGCGTAGCAGCACGCACCGACGTAGACGGTGCCGCCGCCGCCTCGGCCCACCACCTCAAGCAGGACCACCTGATGAGCACGCGCGCGCCAGGCACACACATCGGTTGTGCACAGTGAGGAGCCCACCTCTTCGTGCAGGCCACTCGCCAGGCCACACGTGCGCCCTCTCACCGTGTCGTCCACGCCGCCGCCCGTGAGGTCAGCCGCCACCTTGCCCACCACCTCCCGGGGGTCCACAGGCGCGCCCTGCCCGCCCGCGCCGCCCTGCCCCGAGCCGCCAGAGCCCACGCCCTGCCTGCTGCTGATGCGCGCCGCCACGATGCTCATCAGCTGCTCGTGCGCTCGGTGCAGGCTCGGCAGCGCGGCGGCGTTGCCGGCGCCGCCCGCCGTCGCATGCGGCGACGCCGCGGCGGCGGGGCTGTGCGCGCGGCGCAGCAGGTCCTGCTCGTGGCCCTGCAGAAGCGCCACCAAGGGGTCGCCGGCGGCGCTGGCCGGCGCGTCCACCGTGATTGTTACGGACGTCTGGCCGTTGGCGCCGCCGCCCGCCGCCGCGCCAGTGGTGGTAGCAGAGGCCGAGTCCTTGTCACCCTTGAGCGGCTCCTTGCCCTCCTGCTGCTGACGCCTGCTTCACAAGCAGACGCAAGAGAGGAGGGGATGCCAGTGACGAGTGTGTCACCTTCGCTCAGCGGCGCAGGGAGGAAAGGCAAAGCAGAGGCAAAGTGCCACGTGCACGCACCTGTCGTGCGCGCGCCTCCGCAAGAGCAGCAGCGCTGCGCCGGCCACGGCGGCCACCAGTGCCACGCCGCCCACGGTGCACCCCACGATGATCCCGACCGTCGACGAGCCGCCGCCGCCGCCGCTGCCCTCCGTCGCGTTGCCCGCCGTCACCGGCGGCCCCGCCTGCATCCTCTGCAGCACGTCGGCGGGCACGGGCGTCTGCGGCAGCACCAGGACCTGGGTTGCGTTGACGCCCCAGCCCGTGTAGGAAGCCAGCGTGAAGTTGTCCCAGGTGAGGTTGCCCAGGCGGACGTCCAGCACGCCCGGCTGCAGCAGCGCGGCGTGGCGCAGCGTGGCGTTGTCCATGCAGTGCCGGAGGCCGCCGCGGGGGCTGCCGTCTGTCGCCAGCGTCAGCAGCGCAAGGTAGTCCAGGATGGGCAGCCACACCGCTGACCGGTGCAGGTCGATGATGACGTTCCCGGCGCCACCTGAAGAGCTCTGCCTGCCAGCCTGCTGCGCCAGCGCCGAGAGCGGCAGCGCCGACGAGAAGTCCGACAGTGGCGACGCGGCGCCGTTGGCGGAGGGCAGCTCCACGGGGAGGGCCGGCGCGTAGATTGCCTGCAGAAGCGCGGCGAAGAAACGAGGAGCTCGCGCAGCGTGTGCTTTGGGTGCGCTCCATGGCACATGTCTGAAGTGAAGACTGCGGGGGCGCCAACTGACCAGGCGCGTGATGTAGAGGTGTCCGGCGCCGGACACGCGGAAGAGCGGCGAGGCGCGCGGCGCCAGGTTGACGGCGCGGCGGTTGCTGGGCGTGATGGGTTGCAGCGAGCCGGCCAGCAGCAGCGCGCCCGACAGATCCAGCGACCCAACGCCCGGCAGGGAGACCTCGGACAGGTCCACCGACGGCTGGAAGAACATGACGCCAGGCACCGGCAGCTGCGCAGCGCGCAGCCAGGTACAGCATTGAGCAGGCGGTGAGGCCAGCGTCTTGCTGCTCCCGTGGGGTGGGACGCAGCTGGCTAGAGCACGAGGCGCCGCCCTGCCGCATGACGCCGGGCACCGGCAGCTGTGGCGCGCGCAGCCAAATCGCGCGGGCAACGTGCGGCAGGCAGGTGAGCCGACCGCAAGCGTCTTGCTGCTCCAGCACGGTGAGAACCAACACCCCTGCCGCACCCACAGGTGCCCTGTGGCCGCGAGCAAGCTTGTGCGTGCGGAGGAAAGAAAGCAGAGCTGTTCGCACCCGCTTGGCTTGCTGCACGGGCGCCAGTGCCGTGGCGTTGAGCAGGCCCGCCACCGCCTCCTGCGCCGTCTCTGCCATGAAGAGCGGGCCGTACCACGTCCCAATGGCCTCGTCGGCCATGGAGTCTGGCACCAGCGAGCCGTTGTGGCACCAGCGCGGCGCCATGAGCGTGCCCTCACGCCGCATGAACTGCAGCAGCGGGTCGCCCAAATTTGCATGAATAAACATAACTCAACAGGCACCAACCAGGCACAACTCACCCGCCATTTTCTTTTGCGTTCACTGTAACAGTCTCACAAACATACCTCGTTGTAGCCGTTGCATTGCGATCATCATTTGAGCAAATCCAGCCTTCACCTTGCTCAACAAGAACCCGCAACTATGTGTCTGGTTGCAGGGGATGGCCGTGCAGAAACCATTGCAGGCCCGCCAGCGCACCTCATTTGCCCTATATCACTTACCCTGCTCCAAGATCCAGTGAAGACGCCAGCAGGACACACTTTTAGCCGCAAAGAGCTGATTGCTTGGGTCGGCTTGCATGGTAATTGCCCGCTCACAAGACAACCGCTGAGTGAAGCCGACCTTGTGACAGACCGAGACGCAGAGGAACAACTGGCGCAATATCATGCGCAATATCACGCCAGCTGCAGCATTAACTCAAACAACCCTCCAGACGCTTATGTGTCCCATCCCACAAGCACACCTTTTCCCAGCCCCACACAACTCGTCAAGGACCTGGCTGCATGTAGCAGTGCACAAGACTGCATTGGCATACTGCAGCGGTTGCAGGAAGCAGCATGGAGCAGTGATGCAAACAAGATGGATATTGCACGGGCAGGCGGGGTGGATTCCATGATACACATCCTCACTCGCGACAACAGCAATGAGCAGCATGTGATGGAGATGCAGTGGCATGCTGCAGAAGTATTGTCCTTGCTTGCGCTCGTCGACGTGTTGCGTGCTTCCATCATCTCCCAAGTGGTGACAGCATCCCACACTGCAAGTGGAGACATGTCACATGTCGCCTGTCTCAATGAATTGATGGAGCACGTGTATGCATCACGGCATGCAGAGGGTATTTGGAACCTGTGGCTCCTGTCCCTCGATGCCGACCTACGTGCGCACATGCTTGCAGATGCGCAGCTCATCAACACCATCAAGCAATGCCTCCACACGACACACCCAGCATGCTTTGCAGCATTGCGTCTTGTGCGCAGCTTGGCATTGGCGGATGGGCAGCATCAATGTGTGTTGAAACGCAGCGGGGTGTTGCGCTTGCTGGTGGACTTGCTTGGGTGGGATGATGGTGTTGGAACTGAAGGTGGTGGCCGTGTGACTCACGTCTGTCAGCACATCAGCAACAGCATTGCTGCTGGGCAGTGTTGTATTGGTGATATTGTACACACCACCACCATTGGCATGTCCTACATGTCCACTGAACACATGTCCAACAACACGATGCACATCATGGCGGCATGTTCTGCCCTCTGCAACACGGCCATTGCTGGAGATGCAACCATCATGCAACACATCAGTGACACGTGCACGATGCACACACTTGGTAGCATGTTACGTCACACCAGCAACGTGCATGTGCAAGGGTGGGCAGCACGTATGGTGCGATTACTCGTGATAGGGGCAGGGGGGCGCTGTTGGGTCCTATGCAAGGTGTGTTGTGGGACACAGTGTTGGGGGTTTAGGTAGTAGTACACTTGTGGTACATTTTTATCAGTTTGATACATTTTTGTTTTGCACACACTGGGTTCCTAACCCCTAAAACCCTTCATATTTCCTCACCATGTACACACCATACACCCTTTCTTACACCCCCCTCCCCCCCCCAGGAGGCAAACATCATCCCCGCACTCCTCCACATGCTGGCCCCAGCCACAGCAGACACCACACGGGTCACTGCATGCTCAGCACTACAAGCTATGGTGGAAATGATGCCCCAGGCCAGGGCAGACCTCCCTCGGCAGGGGGCCCTGGAGTTGTTGGCAGCACTGGTGGGGTCCCAGCACTACCCCTTGCGGTTCTTGGCTGCGAGGACCATGGCAGAGCTTGCCTGTCCTGCATCTCATGGTATATAGGGTGGGTATAGGGTGGGTGGGTGAGGGGGGAAGTGTGTGGGTGTGTCCTGCATCCCATGGTAGGGTTTGAGGGTATATATATATATGTGTGTGTGTGTGTGTGTGTGTGTGTATTCAATGGGGCATGGTGTGCTGTGTGTACAAGGCACATACAAGGTGGGGTACAGTGCACCCATGTGCACTCCCATATACAGTACCTTGCACACACATATGTTATTACCATACAAATCCACAACAAGCACCATACAAATCCACAATATATCACATACATCCACATATACACCCACCCACCCACCCACAGATGCATTCAAACACCCCCTCGTGTGTGCCTCACTTGAGCGCCTGTTGCAAGATGCATGTGATCACTGCCAATACTGCGCCGCTGTGTGTTTGCTCAACACCAGCCACACATCATTTTTTGCTTCTAGTAGCTTGGTGCTGCAGGATGTGGATGCCGCCACCCTGAGGGGCTTGATACGACTGCTGTCGTCTGTCAGTGGTCAATACAGGTGTGTGGAGCGTGTTATATGTGTATTAGAAATATTATATATATAAGAGTATATAAGCGTGTTGGGGTAGAGAGGGTGTTGATGGATTGAGGGTGTTGTTGGATTGAGGGTGTTGTTGGATTGAGGGTGTTGTTAGAAAAGAGGGTGTTGTTGGACATACAATCCACCTGTTGCCCCCCATCCTCCATATCTCCATATATCCTCACACCACAACCAACATTATTCTCACACCTCTCCTCACTCCTCCCCCAACCATCCATGCACACCCCAGGTGTGCTGCAGCAGCAGTCCTCCGCCAGCTCGCCCGTGTGGAGGTCAACAGGCCCTTTATGGTCAAAGTTGGAGCCATTCATGCCTTGCTAGAGGTGGTTGCACAAGATGCAGGACGATCCCCACTAGAGGCAGTGGGGGCGTTGCAGCAGCTGGCAAGGACAGGTAGCTTTTACAGAAATGCAGTCATTGATGCTGCCCAGGGTGGGAAGATTCAGGCAACGGTGCTGGATAGGCTGGTGGGGCAACTGTACAGCAGTCGATCAAGTTGAGTGGGGGTCCCTCAGTGGAGAATTGTATAGCAGTCGATCAAGTTGAGGGCCCCTCTCAGTGGAGTTGAGGGCCCTCTCAGTGGAGAACTGTTTGTATAGCAGTCGATTGAGTTGGGAGGGAGCACATGCATACAACCCTCTATGTGTGACCCTTTGTTTTTTGTACTTGCAAAAACAAACCTGCCACTGACAATTATATATATTATGTATATATAACGTATGTTATTATTACGTATATATATGTAATGTTTTTTATGTAATGCACTGCCTGACACATGTGCGCTGGTTCTCTTGCTCGTTGTGCACTGCAGTGATACCTGCTTGCCATATGTATTTCTTTTCCAAAACTGTTTTTTCCATGCTATTCTTTCCAAGCCATTTTTTTCCAAGCCAATTTTTTCCAAGTATTTGTTTTGCTCAAGTACCTGCTGCAACACACGAGTTGGTTTGCATGATTGTTACTGCACGCTCAACACCCCTCTTGTCAGCACAAAACCCCTCCCTATTTCCCCTATTTCCCCTATTTCACCTACTTCATCTGTTCACGCCCGACCACAAACATCACCCCACCCATCATCTACTCGCAGCGGCGTACAGGGCGCGACAGGCCCCTTCGCTGCTGCAGGCGGGCCCCCAGGGCCCCCGCTGCGCGTCGCATTGCCAGCAGCGGCACCCTTGGTGGCTGCATGGAGAGAGACACAGACCCAAACGCACTCCCTCGTGGCGGGCGTGGTGGGGATCCAGAATCATCCTTGCTTGCAGCATGTTGTGTGGGTACAAAGGCGATGAGGTCATCGTCGTCGTCTCCATCATCCTCATCGTCTGCTTGCTGCGGGGTATTCTTGGATACCACTGGTTCCTGTTTTTGTGTGTAGTAAGGGTTTGGTGTGTGTGTGTGTGAGAGAGAGAGAGAGAGAGTGGGGGGGGGGGTGCACGCATGTTTGGGGTGTGGGGTGTGGGCATGTGTATTGTTTTGCTATGATACACACACCACGTAACCCACACACCACCAACTCCACCCACCATGTAGACCACACATCATCAACCCCATACCCAACATCTCCCCACCTGTATCTTTTGTGTGGATGATGCAGTTTCATCAGCTGCCTCTGCCTCAAGTCGTGCCTGCCTTCGCTTTTCCTGTAGGTCCAATCGCTTCCTGTGTGGGGGAATTGTAGCATGTGTGGTGTGGGGGACTGTATGTGTGTGTGTAGGATAATATGTGTATGTGGGTGATAGCATATGTATTTGTATTTGTGTGTGTGAGAGATTCTGTGCGAGAACGACAAGGTAAGAACAATAATAGGGAAAGCACACACACCAACCCCTCATGCCACCACACCACCCTCATGCCCCCACACCTCACCACACCACCCTCACACCACCCTCACCACCCTCATCACATACTTTTCCTTTTGCAGCTGCTTCACCAACTTGTTCCACAGCTTTTCCGCCTTTTCCATGGTGCTCCCGGGGGGTGCCTCCCTGGGCATGTTGTACATCTCATATATCCGGGTCCAGTTGCGGGCCACCTTCTCCATATGTTCCTTGAGTCCGGGATCATTGGGGATGGGGAAACACTGACCCATGGGACCTGTGTGGGGAGGGTGTGATATTTGTGGGGAGGGTATGGTGTGATGTGTGATGTTGTGTGGAGGTATGGTGTTGTGTGTGATTGTAGGGGGGGGTGTGAAGAGGGTGTGTGGTGTTGACGGTCCTCACCATCCCCTCTCATATACTTCTGCTCAATGACACACACACACATCCACATGAGAGACATTCACACACACACACACAACCACACAGCACACGATCCCACTACAGACTTTCACACACACACGCATCGACACCACACACAGCCACACTACATCCAACCACACCCCCACACAATCACAACACAATCAACAACGTACCTGGTGCCATAAACTTGGTGTTGTGTGGGTAATGCAGAGGGTCTTGCATCACTCGCACAGGAGTACCCGCATCATCGGTGATGGTTTCAATGGTCACATCGCCATCGGGTTTGTTCTTAAACATGCGAGCACGTGTCACCACACTGTCCAGTTCCTGCAGCACCCCCCTGTCGTGGTAGTGGATGTTGTGTGGTGGTAGTGGATGTTGTGTATACAGGCAACACCATTGTATGCAAGCCACACACGATGTATGCAAGCAACACCATTGTGCACAGACAAGGTGTGGGCCATACCAACATCCCCCCCTCCCCCAACATTCCCTCCCCCCCCCAACCAACACAACATACTTGATTTCATAGTAACCACAGTTTTTCCCTGTGTCATCCACCTCACTCACATAATAGTCACCATGCCACGTGCCCCATTTCTCATTATTCTCAATCTCATCCTTGGACACCTCCCATGCCTCCTGAGGGTCCATCCCAGCAGCGACCCGCTTGTAAAATGGGTTCATGTCTGTGAGCACCCCACATCCCTGACGCTTGCCTGCTGACCACTCGCCACGGTACAACTCCCCCGTGCTGGGTGAGACGTACTGACCGAGTCCATGCACAAATCCCGCTTGAAACTCACCCTCATATCTGTGTTGGGGGGTGGTGTGATGGTGGGATGGACTTGGGATGTACACCCAATCCATCAATCCCCGTGCCTGTCTCCACGCTGTGACTCTTGGATGCCACCACCATAGCCATTGCCCATGGTGAGGACGCCCTTTCCATGGGGAATGTTTTCACGCATGAGGCCCTCATATCTGTGTTGGACATTGGACATGTGGTGTTTGACCGTGTATATAAACCGTCCAACTGCACCCAATACCCTCTCCGTCACCCTGCAATGCATCATCAACGTACTGTGTGCCATCGTCGTATACATACGATTCCCACTTGAGAGCATTGCCAACGAACGGCGCGTAAGGATGGTTGCTCTCGTGCAAATACACTTGGGGATCGGGTGGAAACTCGCGTGGGGCATCTAGGCCACTAGCAACCCATTTAGGGTCGTCCTCGGTCAAGTCCATCGCCTGTGCCATAGTTGCTTGACCAAGAGCAGGATCTGGCTGCTGCTATGGTGGATAGGGAACCTAAGTCCAGGTGTGTTGTATAGTTTTCAATACAGCCTTCAATATAGTATTATTACAGCAATGTCTTGATTGATGTCTTGTGGGTGATAAGTCACAAAAAAGAACAAGGGACGATGGGTGTGTGCATGGAGGTGGGTGTGCATCCCCACCGCAACCCACACCCCCATGTAAATCATCAACCAATGGGTACCACACTTGCAGAGGGGTTGCTCGCAGCACGTGCTTGCTGCTTGACATGTTCCTCACGAAACACCTTTTTAAACTCCTTTTTCACCTCACGACTTGCACGCTTTGCCTCTTTTACTGCCGCTTTTCGCGCCTTTTTCTCCTCTGGTGTCTCATCCTTGGCCCGGGGCACTGCTGCTGGTGCTGCAGGTCGTGGTGTGGCTGGTGCGGTTGGTGCTGCTGGTGTGCGGGTGGATTGGTACCCGACAGGGATGCCACGATCTGTGTGGTGAATGTTGTGGATGTTGTGGATGTTGTGCATGTGCAACGGTATGTGAAACATTCCATGCTGTGCATTTCACAAGACACACCATGTACCGAGCAGTGTACACCCCCCCAGAAGACACACCAGCACCCCGCACACCAGCACACCACACGAAGGTACCTGACAGTTGTATCCTATGATCACCCTGGCGCTCGTCCCCCCTGCCACGTCGGGGGCGCCCAGGCTCAGCTATCCTCCCTGGGTGGTTGTCTGTGTTGGACAGCAATGACAGCACTGATTCACAATCCCACTGACGCTGCTTGGTTGCTGGTCGAAACACTGCTGGTTGTGGTGGTGCATCCCCCTCCCCCTCCCCCTCCCCCTCCCCATGGTGCGCTGCTGTGGTTGCTTCACATGCATGCCCATACTCACGTGCCTGTGATCAAGGTGGTTGTGGTGTGGGGAGTGTGGTTTTGAGAGAGAGTGGGGGAGTGTGAGCTGCATAGGAGTGGATATAGGATAACAAGAATACATAAAACACACTTGGACAAAAATACACACACATAAAAATACAGTTAACATTGTTTTTTATTGTGTTTCTCAATGTGTTTCTCATTGTGAACAACAACAATAACGACGACAACAACAACAACAACAACAGCACCTTCACAACAACACATACCTTTTGCACGGCCATCAGACGCTGCACCTCCTCCTCATCCACCACCCCCACACCCATTGACCCCCCTTGTCCCCCCCCACCATCCCCATCACTACCCTCCCCCACCACCCCCGCTGGCCACTCCAACCTCGTCCTTCTGCTGTTATGTGTATCTAGAAACTTGTCAAGCACCTTACCAAAATCCTGCACTGCATCCCCCTCCCCTCTGATAGCATCTGCCTCTTCGTCTAGCTCACCAATTTCATCTTCATCGTATTCTAGTGCAAGCCGCTCAAACCTGAATGAGGTGTGTGTGTGTGTGTGTGTGTGTGTGTGTGTGTGTTTGTGTGTGGAGTGTGTGTGTGTGTGTCTTGTGTGGAGTGTTAATGTGTGTGTATGTGGAGTGTTTGTGTCATGTGTTTGTGTGTCATGTTTGTGTGTCATGTGTTTCTGTGGGGTGGTTCAACAGCATGATTCCCAGTGTAGCCACTCATCATCATCACCCACCACACAGGTACCCCCCCAAAAGTACCCCACCACACACACCGTTCATCAATAATGCTCAATGCATCATTCCTATCATGGCGTTCAGGTCTCCAATACGTTGATGCTATGCTGCGCTGCTCCCCATCATGCTGCCCTCGATGCAACACACCACCTCCCATCCCATCCAACCCTTCCTCTTCTTCTTCCTCCTCCTCCTCGTCATCAAAGTTGCTACCTATGCTATACTCCTCCTCCTCCTCCCCATGCCCCTCATACTCTTCACACCCACCCTCCTCCTCCTCCTCATACCCATGACCCCCTCCACCCCTTGCTCTTGCCTGCTGCTGCAATTGCTGCTGTGTATTCCCTCCCATTCCCCCACCCATTCCCCCACCCATTTCCCCACCCATTCCCTCAGCCATTGCCGCCAGCACAAAGTCATCCTGCAGGTCCCCCACGCCCCCCTGAGTGTCTGCGTCACTTGTGACTGAAACATCTTCAAACTGATCCATATACTCCTCCAGTTCCTCCAGCTCACGTTGGACTGTGTGTGTGGGGGGGTGCGGTGGTGTGTGTGTGTCATGAGGTGTGTGGGGAGGGGTTGTACATGAGGTGTGTGTCATGAGGCGTGTGTAGGGTGTGTGTATGCATGGTATGTGTACATATGGTGTGTGTATATGTGGGTATGTGGGAATTGTTGCTCTGTATGTGACATGCTGCTGCACATATATACACCACAACATATATCCACCACAACACAAATATACACCACAACACATATACACCACAACAAATATACACAACACATATACACCACACCACACACAGCACACACACATACGTGCACCATGTACGCCCTCTACTTCACGGCTGTATGCAGTCACTGTGAACAACCTATCATCTGCCTCTGCCTGTGTAGTGGGTGTGTATTTGTTGTTGTATATGCTTGTACATATGCTTGTACACATGCTTGTACATGATACAAGTGCATGTGTAGACGATAATATGATGACAATAGAAGCACACCACAAATGCTTGTACACATACACGCACAACACAATACATCGCATCCACAATCAATCACATCCACAATGTTTATGTACACACCCACACCCCACACCCACACACCTCATCAGCAGCCCCCCTCGTGAGACGCATTGCTCGTGCATCCACCAATCGCACGTCAGGTGTTGGGGGGACAAAGGTAGGCGCTGGCATGTACATCGAGGGGCCAGTTGCTGCTGCTGTGCCTGTGGTGGTATGTGTGGACATCTGACGATCTGATGACATTGTACGACATGCAGGATGCTCAACACATGTACAACCAAGACGCAACCACTGCCAAACACACATGTGTGTGACCAGTCTATTTATGCACAACATGCACTACCTGATGGAGTTGTGCATTCTGCACCCTCAACACCCTCAACACCCCCAACAGTGCTGCGCTCCACAGATGCAGACACAGGTGCCCCCCGACGTCGCAGGTGCTTGAGGTAGTCATATCCATCATCTGGAAAACCCAGTGCTATAATTTCACGACGCCGTTCCTCTGTCAAGGGCTCTTGTTCGTTCAGAAAGGCCAGTGGGTGGCCCGGTGGGTAGCGGCCGCGTGTGCTGGTGGAGGGTGTGGCATCGTCGGCCGTGCCCAGCTTGTCAGTTTCTACAAACTCCCTCAATGGCTCGTCATCGTGATCCTCTGTGCTTCTATATACGAGCGTGTAGCGTACAGCCTTTTTCTTGTCAATCCAAGACTTTTTCTTGACCATGGTTGCGGATTGTTGATGGTTGCGCTTGGCTTGCCGTGTTTGCGCTTGCCGCCGTGCTGCCGTGTGTGTGTTGGTTGTTACAAATGCCGAGTATATCTTTGAGAGCCGCCAAGTCGATGTACTATTGACACAATGTATTTTCACAACTTATTTTCACAATTTGCTTGCACAGTAGTTTATGTTCACAACACAATAGGATGCACACCACCACCAACGTAACACCACGAAGCTACAGGTTGAATGGATTACAGCGATTGTCACATAGACCAACACATGCACCAACACATGCACCAACCACAAGAGTCCCACAGCACCCACCACACCACCACCAAAGAATACCAAGATTACCCACTACATGTAGAGCTTCCTCATCACAACCCTCCTCACCACCATCATCATCCTCACCACCAGCATGGGTAGGGACAATCATATTCGGGATCATCAACTTGCCAGTGATTGTGATGCGCACTCTCATTGGCTTCCCATTCCTCATAGCTCGAGTGATTATACGGTATGCAGGGGGGATGTGTGTGTATGGCATGCACGGGGGTTTGGATGGCATGCACAGTAACAATGTGGCGTACACGGTCATGGTGTACATGTGTCACAGCAACTTGCCATCGTGGACTGCCCAAGTACTTGCATTTTTCAGTGAAGCAGTAGAGTATGTGCCACAGTTTACAGGGCCAAGTTGGAAGGTATGTGGGGGGATGTACATGTGTAGGCCACCATGTGTGGTGTGCATGTGTGGTATGTATGTATTTGCATGGTACATAGTGATGTACATAAACAGTGGCACGCATGAATAAGACTAAACACATGCATGTGATTGCAGCCGTTGTTATTGATGCACATTATGGACGACGTGGCCACCATGCCATCCCATACACTCATACACTACAGGATGTGTTGCGCACGAGTGTGCTGGTGCTGATGGCGACCATGGGATTGATGGTGTGGATCAATACACTTGACACGGTGTTTTTCAAGCTATCAGCATGGGTGGCAGCATACAAGGCGGGTGGGGGTTGATTATTGTTTTGATGTTGGTTTTCCGAATGTTTATTTTCCAAATATATCCAGTGTGTATACAACAGTATACACAATAATGCTAGGATTAATGTATTTAATAAAGATACCTGGTTAGACCCATGGCATCACCATCAAGTGGTGTTGTGGCATTTCAGTTGCAGACTGTGGTTGCCCCATTCAAGCCAGTAGAATGTATTGAAGTGTACAACGACACGATTCTTGCGGGGTTGGGAGATGGCACGTTGATCAGCTTTGTGCAACCATCGAGATCAACAACAGCACACGATGCTCCACCTTGGGAGGTTGCACAAGTCATCAAGGGCTTTGGGAAGCGGTACATTCGACAGCTGCAGGTTATCAAGCAGGGTTTAGGTCGTCATGCCAGGTTGCTGAGTTTGTGTGAGGAGGGCGTCAACGTGCATCGCTTGCCTGAATTCACCTTGCAATGCCAAGCAGACCGCACCCGCCTGGCCACTGGGTATGAGGTGGTTGGTGTGTGCAACCTGTTGCCAATTTGTTTTTATTATCCATTACATCACCCAGGTTTGCGTGGGATGCAGCCACGAGCATGCTTGCAGTAGCACTCAAGCGTCGTGTTTCTTTGTTTCATGTAGACGGCAATCAACTTGTAGCACTGAGGGATTTTGCACTCCTGGATGCCCCCACACTTGTGGCATGGTGTGGTAGCCATATTTGTGTCGCCACTGGTAAAAACGAGTACGTTGTTGTTGTGGGGTTGGGGGTGGGGTAGTGCTGGTGTGTTGTGTGTGTGTCTACATGTGTGTATATGTGTGTGTACACCTTGAATGCTCAACAACCTGCATGTATTCATACATTCATCATCACACAATTATTCATACATTGGCAATCACACAGTTATTCATACATGAATCATCATACAATTATTCATACATTGGCAATCACACAGTTATTCATACATTGGCAAATCACACTGTTATTCATACATGAATCATCATACAGGTATTCACTACTACATGTTGACACGGGCACAGTCAGCGAATTATTCAGTGCAGGTAGAGCAACACCCTGCATGATGTCACTGGGCTCCACACAGGGACTGCTGTTGACTAGGGATAATGTTGGGGTGTTTTTAGGTATGTGTGCATGGTGTGTGTGTGTGTGTGAGAGAGAGGGGAGGGTGACATTGTGGGGATTGTGTTGTGTACCACGCGCTCCTCCCGTGTGTGTTTGTGTTCACGTGGTGTGTACATTGTGTGTGCATTGTGTGTGCATCCTGTGTACATTGTGTCACCGTGCATGTTGTTGTATGGTGCACAACAAGAATAACAACAACAATAACAACCCCACTGTGCACCCCTCCCCAACCCCCCCGCCCCCCACCCCCCACACACAAAGGTGAAGATGGGCGTCCATCACGACGAACAGCCCTGCCATGGTCCCAACCCCCCACCGCCCTAGCCCTCTCACCCCCTTACTGCTTAGGGTGCTTGGAACAATACGTTGAAGTTCGCTCTGTACATCACACCGCTGCTGCTGCAGTGGCGCCCGTGCAGCTTGTGCCCCTTGCTGGAATGAATAGAGCAGCACCCTCCACACTCAGTCATGGTGGGGTGGTGGTGGCTGCATGGGGGGGGAGTGGTGGGATACATGTGATGGTGCCTGTGTCGTATGAAAATCAGGCTGCTGCGGTGGCTGCTGCGGGGGATTATGCACAGGTATGTTGTGCGTGGTGTGTGTGTGTGTGTGTGTGTGTGTGTGTGGTGGTGGTGGTTGAGCATGTTTGTATATACAACTGAGGTGTGTTGTGTTGTTGTAGGGGTTTTGTCATGGTCACTGTTGTGTTTATGGTTGTCTACATACACGCGCGCATACAAACCCTCAAACACACACACACACACACACAGGCATTGGCACTGTGTGCATTGATTCCCAACACACAAGCAAGGCAGGCTTTAGAGGATCAACTGCATGTGAGATATGCCTTAGAGTTATCTGCTGCTGGGGAGCTGGATCAAGCAATGACCCAGGTGTGGGGTGTGGGGTGTGGGGTGGAGTGGGGGTGTGGTGGAGTGGGTGTGTATGGTATGTGTGTAGGAGTGGGTATGCTGAGGGTGTGAAGTGTAATGCATGCTTGCTGTATCACCCCCCACACACCCTTTCGCATCCCCACACCCACCTCCACTCCCCTCTCATTTCACACCAGCTCTCCATGGCCTCTAAAGCCAGCCCTGTCACCCTGTTGCGACTGGTGCCCTGGGTGGTCCCTGCCCGCTTGCTCCAGGGTCTCCCCTGTCCCTACGAAACACTCACTGCAGCCTATGGGAGCCGGCAACAGGCCCCTCCGACACAAGAAGGAAGGGTGTCGGCATTGGGGACCCTGTTGCCGTATTTGATGAGTCATAGGTCGAGGTTGTTGGGGGCTGTGCAGGATGTGAAAAGGAGGTAGGGAGTATTTGTGTGGGTGTGTTGTGGTGTTATGCTGTTGTTATGTTTTTGTTGTTTTTGTTGTTGTTATGTTGCTGCTGCTGTTGTTGTTGGTCATTTGTGATACAACATGTTGACAGGTATGCACACACCCTCTCTCCCTCAAACACACACACACATACACACACAGCAAGGACACTCAAGATGTACAACAAGCTACAGACAGGGAAGGTGCAGCAGAAGATACCTCACAAGGGGCCCCAGTACAAAAGGGGCCAGTACAAGGGGCCCCAGTAGAAAGCACACCATCACAACAACAAGGGGACCAAGTAGAAAGCACACCATCACAACATGGGGACCAAGTAGAAAGCACACCATCACAACATGGGGACCAAGTAGAAAGCACACCATCACCACATGCCTACCTGGATCAGTTGCAGCCAAAGCAGCTACAGCAGCTGCAGTGTGTTGTGGATACTGCCATTGTAAAGGTATGTGTATGTGTATGTGTATGTGTGTTTTATTGTGTAATGCACTACTATACAATCGTACCACAGTACCCAACACACAACCCCCCCCCCCACCCTCCAGGCAATGCTCCCCCTGCCCGACACCGGGGCCCTCTTACGCTTCTGTTACACACCAGACATCGCAGTTGACCTCCAAGAAGCCAAGGCCTCTCTGGAAGCATCTGGCCGCTACTCTGAACTAGTGGCCCTCCTACAACACAGGGGCCGCCACCAAGAGGCCCTCGCGCTGCTGCAGCTCCTCAGCAGGGCCCCCCAGCGTCTGCAGGTGGCTCCCAGCGGGGCCGCGAGGGACCTGCGGGGGATGCCTGGGGTGTGGGCAGCGGTGCGGTATGTGGTGGGGTGTGCGGCGGGGGTGGTCCCAAGGGGGGTGATTGATGCGCATGCTCCGTGGATACTGGCGGCGGACCCAGAGGCTGGGTTGGAGATGTTTTTGCAGGTGTGAGTGTGGGGGGGGGAGGGGGGGGGGGGTTATGAGTGTAAGGTGTTGTTGTGTGGTATGCGACCTGATGGTGATACACACACAGCGCAATCCACCCCTACACACCCCAGCACACATCCATACACGACCCACCCACCGACACTCCACACTCCACCACCAACACCACCAACACAGACAAAGCCACCAATGCTCCCTAGTGAGGTGCTGCCAGTACTCAGCGCATCCGCACCTGCGTTACGAATACCCTACCTGGAAGCTGCCCTGCGTATGGGGTTGGCGCAGCATGATCAATATGACACCCAACTTGCACTATCATACCTGCAGATACTGCTGCATGAACATGGTGGGGCAGACTCTCCAGGGGGGCAGGCTGCAAGGAGTGGTCAACATGATGGTCAACGCAATGGTCAACGCGATGGTGAACAGGCGGTCGATGTTGGTCAAGAGGGAAGACAGGAGGGGGTTGATGGTGATGCAGCAGCACAAGCACTAGCACACAACAGCACCACACATGCTGCAATACCAACCGCACAAGAAGCTCGGTTGCGTTTACAGGAGCTGTTGTTGGAGAGTAGCCATATCGACACGCAAACACTCTTACGAAAAGTATGCTGTTGGGTGAATTTGTTCATTACTCTTAGGGGTATTCATGAACAACACACAACAAAACCAACACACCACACACACACACCCCATCTGGCACCACATCCTTCTTACCTCCCCCCCCCCCCCACACAAACATACAGCTCCCTGTAGACGCCTTGCTAGACATTCGTGCACTGCTTCTTGAGCGCCAGGCACATCACACAGATGTACTGCGTATATACATACACCAGCTGCACAACATAGAGCTCGCAGAATCATACTGTGATCGTGTGTATGCACGAGGCATGTCCCCCCCCTTGGGGGATAAGGGGGGGGTGGGAGACAAGGGGGGGAAGCGCATGGGTGGGACGAATGTGGGGAGTGGTTGGGGTGGGGGTGGGGGTGGGGGTGGTATGGGGGTGATGGGCAAGGAGACTCCGAGTGGGATATATATGCAATTGATTGAGGTGTGTTTTGTGGGTGTGGATGTACATGTGCAGTGCCTATTTGTTTTTGTTACATGGAGTTTGTCTACCACATGCACGTCACTCAAGCCCCACATGGTCCACACTCCCTACACACCATTCCCCCCCCCCCCCCCCCCAAAAAGGTGTTGTTGGATGAAGCACGTGGCAGACATGAGGGTGCAACCCCACCCCATGATGACCCTGTGTGGACGCAAATCATCGGCATGCTGCAGCGAAAACAGCAGAGGGTCCCTGCCGCAGGGCCCCTCCACGTGCTTCCGGGGGCCCTTTCCTTGCAGCATGCGCTTCCGTTTTTGAGGGGGGCCCTCAAGGTGTGTCAGGAGCGGAGACGAAGCATGGCGGTGGTGCGCAATTTGTGGAGAGGTATGAGGAACGGTATAGTGCGTGGTGAAAGTAGTACATGTGGAAATACACTGATCCTGCAGGTTGTGCATTGGGTAGTTTCTGATCATATCACACAAACACACACACACACACACACACACACACACACACATACACACAAACACTGTAGTTTTGTGCCATTACGATCATGTATTACAATGGTGCGAACACTGTATCACACGATCTATATACCACCAGGTGACCATCTGCATGCCAATGAGGCCCTTGTGAGGGCCCAGCAGCGGCGACTCGTGGTGGATGCTGAACGAGCGTGCAGTGTGTGTCACAAACGTCTGGGGCACAGTGTGGTTGTGGCAATGCCAAATGGGCAATTACAACATTGTACTTGTTATCAGAGAAACGTGTGACATAGATTTGTGATGGGCGCTCATTCATAGGGGTACACACTGTTGTGCTGTTATTTGTGATGGTGTGAGCTGCTGGTGTGGTTTGCGCTTGTTGAGATGAACTTCACAATGTGACACGCTGAAAATGTGTTATGGTATGGTAATGCATACGAGAGATAGTATGGTAATCTCTGGTGCAGCTTGTGATTTCGATGATTTTCGTGCCTTCCCAAGAAAGTGTCAGTGTTTGTTGGTTGGGAAATTCGGGTGAGCGATTTCTCTTGTAGCAACTCACAGTAGATAGATACAGTGATTTACTACACGTGTGGTGTTGGAAGTGAGGTCCCACACAGCCATTGCTCCCCCGGCACTTCCACCTCAACACACCCTCACGCTACCCATTTGACACGCTCATGTACGCTCTCGAACAATCGCGCTGTGAGTATGCCTCCACAATTGGGACTTGCTAGCTTTCTCTTCATCTCTTGGCTCGTAGCCTAGTTACTGGATGGAGTGTGGGGCGCCCAAACATACAGGATTTCCTGTTGCCAAGGTGTGTAATGCATCGGGTGTACCACACGACCCTGTGCATGTGCCGCCCCCACAGTTCTCTCCACACAAACCCCATGATGACGCTTTTAGTACTCTGAGGAAGCTGCATCCTCGTGGTCACCGTCCACTACCGCAACCGATTCTTTCATATGCTTGTCCGCGTGCGCCGATGTCATGCATGCCCATGTTGGAGCTGCAAGCGATTTCCCGGATCTCGAGCTCGATCCGAGTGTCAGCGCCACCAACGGTATTCAAACCATGCTCAGGTGCGTTGGATATGTTGAGAATAGCATTGAGATCTCCTACATGCATTCTGCTGGGAAAACATATGCGCACCGTGTAGCCATCACCTATGATCCACGATGCAGGGTGCTGAGCACGAGCACGCCGGGTGTCCCTACCTCTAGCCCAACGACACCCACTGGACCAAAGGGCATGTACATGGATGACAGATTGCGTCGTGAGGCTGTGTCATGGATGGTGGAGCAGCAGGTGCAGCTGGGTCTCCACCAGGAAACGTTGTTTTTGGCTGTTGCACTCCTCGATCGCTTTAGCGCAGCATCCGAGGTGGGGTGTACTACTTTATGGGAGTCGTGGGTTGAGGTGTTTGGGTGCTATGTTGGTCTGCTGGGGGGGTGTTGAGATGGTGTTGGTCTGGTGGGGGGGCGTTGAGATGGTGTTGGTATGGTGGCAGTCTGTGTTGCTTTGTGTGAACACATGAACACACACATATGCACACATCATCCACCCCAACACACACAGGCCATCCCTGCCAACTACATCCCCCTTGTTGCCGCCACATGCATGTGCATTGCCTCGAAAATGCAAGGGGTAAGTGTATGGCTACGCACTTTGTGGTATTATCATGCTACACACTGTATGTTGTCATCATGCTCAAAATGTATATCATCACAATGCTACACACAGGGTCAAGTATATCCTGTGTCTGCCTATGCCCGTCTTGTTGACAACTCACTCAAGGTGTGTGATGCTGCGTTGTGTGTGCATATCAACATGTGCACATGTGCACTTTTGCACACCACGAGCAACAATATGCTGTCACTCCCCCTATCACTCCCCCTCCTCCCTGCAGGATGAGGCCCTCATGAGGATGGAAACACATGTGTTAGACATCCTACAGTGGCAGTGTATGTATCCCACTGCATGGAGGTTTCTTGGTATCCTCAATGCACACCTACACTTGCCTCCTGCGGTCAAGGGCATGGCTGACCTTTTGATTGTATGTGAGGGTGGTGTGTATTTGAGGGTGGTGTGTGGGGTTGGGTGGGTGTGTGTGGGGGGGTGTATGGGGGGATGGCGTACGTGTGATTGATGTGTGTGGTTGTGGTGGGTGTATGTGTGTGATGGTAACAGCAATACTGTACACGTATGTATATACACAACATAACAACCCCCAATCCGATCTGAAAATTACCAACTGAAAATCACTCTGTCTCCCCTCCCTTTTCCTAGGAACTGTCCCTGCTTGAGCCCGCCTTTGTTTCCTGTGCCCCCCTCGCCATTGCAGCAGCCGCCATCATCCAGGCCACCCACACAATCCTTGCTGCCCACCCCCAAGCACACACCACCATGCTTGACCAGCTGCAGCAGCTCCTCGAGTGTCCCCTGGCACATTTGACCACGACGGTCAACGCTCTGGAGGCTCTGTATTCCATGACGTTTGACTGTAGTATTGAACACCCAGCATACCCCATCCACCAAAAGCACAATGCGTATCGAGGCGGTGCATGTGGGGGGATGTCGTAAGGGTGTGTGTACGTGCTGCTGCGTGTAGGTGCTGGTGCGTGTAGGTGCTGGTGCGTATACACAGACAGTGTGTGTCATGCATGTGGGTTTTGTGTCACATGGATGCGCATTGATACATGTTTTTTCATTAATTTTTCTTGTTTTTGTGTTCTTGTTGTTGTTTTTATACCTGGGAGATCATGCCTGTCCTTGACATCTGTGATCTGTCATATCATTCTTTTTGCTACTTCACTGCCGGTACACAGCGCTGGGGGTTTTGGACTGCATGTTGTATATATGGACTACATATTATATACACACACAAATACTGCTGCACAGATCATTTCACCAGTACACACTCCACACACGAGTGTGCTTTGTTATTGTATAGATATGTGCTTCGTGTGCTTTGTGCTTGTATACATATGCGAATGTGTTGTGAATCCATTGCAGTGGGGGGCTGTGCTGAATTAATAATATTAATAATGATGATGATGATGATGATGATTGTAGGTGTTGACATGTCATAGGTGGGCATAATATATGCATGCCATCATACTGCAAGCTGTTTCATATTGCTGCCTGGGCTTTTTGGGGGGGGCCTTTTTGTGTTGTTTCCTGATTGCTTGTTTGTTGTTATTGAGTATCTCTCTTGTTGAATGGTCTTCCGGTGTGTTTGTCTTCTGATGTCTTTTTCTTCTGGTGTGTTGTCATGACATTGGCACCCACCCTGTATCACCCACCCTGTATCCTCCATGATGTGCTCCCATGATGTGCCTTGCTCGCCCCCTTTTCTGTTATATCCCATCCTTATGTCCTTATATCCCATATACGTGCTTCTCCCCCATTGCAATGCTCCTCCATCATGTCCCATCCAGCACAACATGTTTTTTCCCCATGACATGCCCCCATGACATGCCCCCAAAAACACTTTTGTAGTTTTGACTTTTTGTGCTTGCCTTACCATCATGCGCTTGTACTGATGAATATACACACACCATCCCTGCTACTCGGTGTGCAGGGTGTACTTTTATGACACATTTCTTCCTATGGTTGTGATGCTGTGGGTTGTGTTTCATTTGATGCTTTGTTTGTTTCACTGGGTGGTTTTACACTATTTTTACACTACTGGTATGTTGTTGAAGCCCACGTTTACTTTAACTGTCTGCATTCATGATTCACTGCCTGTTGATGTGACAACTGCCTTTGTGTGACCAGGATGAATTTTGCAGGGTGACCATCTGGTTTTCCTTGCTGTGAATTTCATCGAAAAGCTCTGTTTCCTGCACAAACTCAAACAGGAACAATACAGGAGCAATGTGCTTTTCGGAATTGTGAAAACGACGTAATTTGTTTTCCGCAGCGAAATGTAAAACCCTCCCCTCTCCTTTCCTCCCCCTTTCTCCCAACCCACAATTTCTTCGATACCTCCTCGTAACCAATACATAAAGTATCTGTGTGTTACACAATACCATTGTTGTCGATTTATTCAAAACCCAAGGGCATCACGTTGGGACTGCAAAAAAGGTGGCAGAACACCATCAGAATACCACACCGACCAGCAACAGGAAAAACCACGTTCAGTGAGCAGCGAGCAACTGTCACGTACATTGCAAGGGGGCATGCTGTATTCATCAGTATAACCAAGTACCCACAAAGAAACATAGCTCAAGGGCATGTAGATGCATGCATGAGACACGTGATTTCAAAGCATGTGCTACCGCAGCAGCAGCAAACACAGGCCACAAAACAAGCGTGGTCATCATGCGCCCAGGTGAATTATGTTGTTGTGCCATCGGGGAAATGATGAGCATATAACATTGATGGATGCATGCTCTTGGATGCAGCATGTGCATATAAGACCATACACAGCATGAGAAAAAGGACAGTATGTGGTGCACACACAACGTCAAGCACCGCATGATAATGACACCTATACACAAGCATAAAACTACCCATGGTGTTCCTGTTGATCCATGTGAAGGGAATACAAAAGATACACATGTATTGTTGTTGTTGTTGTCAATAAGATGTGTGTGCAAAACACACACACACCTCTCATGCACCTTGAAAATGTACGGCAGTCAAAACAAGAGCAAATAAATGAAATAAATCATGTCACAGAAAATGCGTATATATCAGGGGTCAACATCAATATGAAAAGCATCATGCAGGAATGATCTTTGTCATACTGTCGTATATGCCTCGCACGTGCGTGACGTGCAAGCAAGAGGGAAAACAGCAATGAGGGTGTGGCACATAGAGAAACTATCTATCTTTGTGGAAAAGAAATCCCTTGAAGTGATCATGATGAACAATACGTATTATGATGAACAACAGTACGTATCATAATATGGTGCACACATGCCCTGTGCACTTTCCACACATTCAACCCACACATTTTGACAAACAAAAAAAGGCCCCAAACACAAAGCACAGCACACGAATGTCTAGTAGGATATGTAGTTAGGTACACTTCTCGGTACACTTTTCTGCAAAACATAAAAGAGCATCGTACATCTGGTGTACGTACCCACCACCACACTCATGAGTATTAGCAGTATTATCCCAATTGCAGGTGAATACAACTACCTGACCACACCCATCCACACTCTCCTCTGGTACACTCGGTATGTATACACCCGTATGTGTCTTGGGAATGTGCGTTTTGTGTAGGAAACAGAAAACACACACACAAAGGCACTTGCTGCCCAAAACAAACATGCTTGGTCCTCACCAACACAACCCCACACAACACCCCAGACACACAACACCCAAACAGACAAAAAAATACTAGAGACGCACACCTGAACGCAGCAGGGTGCCCAACCGGTGGTGCTGCTTGTTGAACGTATCAACAGCACATGTGACCCATGGTTGATCGGTGTGTAATAGAAAACACAACACAGACGTAATAAGAAACACACACATAATAGACAACACAGACGTAATAGGAAACACACACATGTAATAAAAACAACAGCAAGGAACACAGATGCCTCTTGTTCATACATGTGGTGCATCAACATAATACACCAACACACAGCACGCAAACAACCCTTGTTGGTGGTGTAGTAGGGACATTAATCAGTGATGTATACAAACCCAGCACTCATGTAAAAGTAAGGACGCACTCGAGTGCGGCAATGTACACAAACCCACATGGCATCCTATCAGAAAGACCTATGAAACAAGGCCTATGGAACACAGAAAACAGACGGATTGACTTGAGAATCAGCTACAGCAGTGCCCTTGGTGCAGCACGCACAAGGGTTGGGGTATGGACAACACACCACATGTGTGGATAGTAGGATCATGTGTCTACTATGGGAACTGTACATCCACAAAACCCCCATGAGAGTGATGTGTGCATGCAAGGTGTACAAATGTGCACATTGCAAAGCACACGGGTATTGTCAAACAGACATGGTGATGTCATTCCACATGGTGTGGAAACAGCCATCGTGACGAGTGGCCGTGGTCAAACTCATACGGGGATGGTCAAATGTGTACATGGTACCATGGTAGATAGAGGACATGCAGGTATATACTTGTACAGGTAGTAAAAAATATGCACCCGATCAATCGAATCATCATGATGCTGTGGCGGGTCATCATCATGCCATGGCGCCCACACCAACACACAATGCAGGGTACTTTTCACGCACAGGCGCATGGGTGGAGCGTGGGTGGGTGTCAGCCAGTGCAAGAGTGTGCAGGCGAGACACTGCATTGACCCATGGCACGAGGGATGCTGCGGGGCATGACAGCAGGCATGCTGCACGCATGAGCTTTTGTGCCACCACGGATGGGTGCTCGGTAAGCTGCAGTGCCGCCAACAGGCATGCTATTGCTGTGCACCAAGACAAGCCACCGCTGAAAGTAGCATCCAACAGGCACAACTCCTATGTTTTGGGGAGGGGATGGGGATGTATTTCATTTCAGAGGGGATTGAAGAAAAATGATTTTTGGCAATATTCATCATTGCAACAATGACAATATGTTGCAACGACGACATACCGCCATAAACGTGGCACGATAGGTGACGTCTGCATCAAGCTCGAGTGCGGATGACATGATGCCGATGTAGACCAATGCCGAGGGGACATGCAGCTGAAAGCCAAGTGTGTTGAGCAAGAGCTGTTCCATGCGAAGCACATCATTGGCTTTGAATGAATTGTCAGCCACACGCATGCACAGTGAAAGGGAAGGGTAGCGTTCCTGGGTGATTATGTTGATGGTGGGCTTTATGCAGGATGATGGTGGTTGGCATGATAGGACAAACATTCCACGTACCTCTTCCATCTTGGCAGCCACAAACAGGCAGGTCACGCTCACGAGTTGGGCATACTGGCGGGGCACAGGCTGTGGGAATGGGAATGAACAGATGATGATGATGATGATCACGGATTAGTGATCCACCAGCCGGTGACCACAATATGACAAACAATATGACAAACAGAACCAACCACCGCTGCATGCATATCTCATCGTCATCCCTACACCATCACCATCCCAAAACCCCCCTGTCACCTCGCTGCGTTGCAGGAATCGGTCGAGTAACAACACCGCCAAAAACAGTGTGCTCTGCTGCAGGCGAAACTCCCCTGCAACCTCCACAAGCCAACTCACAGCCACACTGCGGAGCTCTGCTGTCAAATATTGGGGGTCATCCGGGAGCACAAGCCCCTGCTGCTGGATGCCAAGCTCCTCCATCCATCGAGCCTCAAGTTGCTGCCATGAACTGTTGTAGGGATGATTGCATGAGGATGATTGCAGTGCTTTCCTACACACACCCACTCCCTCGCCCCACCCCCTCATTACCGAATGGACGCGACCAAGGAGCCAGGGTTGGCCAGCGCCGGATCGACCATCTGCAGGTTCCCGGCTTGAAGCCCCATATACATGGATTCATGCCCTGCACCTCCAACCACACACGTGTGTGATGATCCATCAGATGCAATTTCAGATGCCTCTGTTTCACACGAAACACCGCTTGCCATCGCCTCATGAACCAGGTCTTCGGTCATGGTCGTGCCAGCAACCTGCGCAACGGGTGCATGGCCATCGCTCCGCCACGTAGATGATGTAGAGCTGGTAGCCTGTGTGTGCAAGTATCCAAAAATGCAAGCCCGCCAATGTGTTTAGATCTTGACGTCTCAGGCGTGTCCCACGCACACAGACGGGACACTACGTTCTGGATACATGTGTAGCACATGCAATAGCATAGTATACAAGTGTACATACCAAGGAGGGGCGGGTTTTGTGGGCAGTGTGGTTTGTGACCGCCATGGTATCATTTGAGATATCTCCGCACAACCTTGGGCAATGCTCCGCTAACAGCTCTGAAGGGGTGATAGTAGAGGAGTCGAAGAGTGTGTGGATGTGGCTCATCATGCCTTGCGCCGCAGGGTTTACGGTAGAGGCCATTTGAGCGTGGTGTGTGTGATCTTGCTCAACACTGTTGACACACCGGATCGCCACTGTGTGATGGGGAGAGAGAGGGCGCAGGGGAATGTGTTGGGGGTTGAAACTGGTAATGAATCTGCAAAATCACGGATTCACAGATTCAAAAAAAATCTCACTGTTGCCTGCACTATGAGGTGTCCAACAGACATGTTACACTAGGCTATTTTTTGGTTAGTAATCATCCCCCCTGCTGAGCACTTCCTTGCGTGTTGGATGCAAATATATAGTGTGCTCATACTGGGCAACGTAGCTCCCCTTGGTATCACACAGCGGGGGGTAGGGGTCGACAATACCTACGTCACACAGGTTTTTCAGGGCCATCAGGTACTTTTGCTCCCCCAAGCGATCCAAGTATCGCCTGCAAAACGCCAACGTGCCAAAGTTGCGGTCGATTGTCGCCAACAGCTGCTTGGCACGCGGCAGACGCAGGGGGACATGTCCCACATCAAAATTCTTCATGTAATGGCTACACTCCAAGTCCTCACGCACATACCTGAGAGTTTGTTGTGTGTTTTCAATAATAAGAGGGTTCCCAGGGCAGTTGCGCGGCAGACAACAAGACAGGCTTCACACACACACACCCTACACAGCAGCACATCCCACACACCACCAAGGTGCACCAGGCAGTGAATCACCCACACCATACCCTTTGCCAGTGGAGCCAAAGGTCTCGATTGCGAAAAACTCTCCCTCCTCCATACGAGTCGCTTCCCCTCCTTTGACAATTGGCACACTCTTGCCAGCATGGATACGATAGGGCGCAATGGAATGGCCGTTGAGGTTGCGCACAGCCTTGACCTTTGGGTGCATGGTGGTGGGCATGGTGTGTGCATGGTGGTGTGCATGGTGGTGCTGATGTGTATGTGGTGGTGTTGAGGTGTGCATGGTGGTGTGTGTGGTGGTATTGAGGTGGTATTGAGGTGTGTATGCTCTACAAGTATGTTGTGCAAGTGCATATTCACTACCATGCACACTCAATCTCCCAACCACATACCCCACCACACACCACCACCACCACATATGGCCCTCCCACCTGATACGTCTTGCCATCCAACTCCACTTCATACGACTCCATCACCTCCTGGACAGCTGTCCCTACATCACACAGCCGCACATCCACACCCGCCTCCCGGATGCCTGTGTCTGTTGCCTCTTTAACAGCCTTGAGCAAATTGTCATACTTGGGGTTGAATGCAACTGTGAATGCAGAGTCGATAATGCGACCACCAATCTGGGTGCCGAAATCTGTGTTGGTGGTGAGGGTTTGTGTTGTTGTAGAGGGGTTTGTGTTGGTGAGTGTTTGTGTAAGAGGGGTTGGTGTAGGGATGTGTTTCAATACATGACCTATTTAATGACTGTGCACCACTGCAATCATGTTGCTCCACAATTTCCATGTTGATTTCTCGTTTTCAAGCAAACACACACACACAAACCCATCCGCACATACAAACCTATAACCCCCCCCCCCCCCTCATACCAAGCTTCATCACATCGTCGAACTGCAACACGGTCTTGTCCCCTGCATTTGGTGTCCAATGTGCCGCTACGTAATTCAAACTACACCCAGTGGGAAATGCAATGCCAGCCTGAAGGCCATTTTCCTGAATCAATTTTCGTACACAGTCTTCCAGCTTTTCGCACATGTCTGACATGAGGATGCCTGGCTTGGCAATGGTCTGCACATACTTGCGCACCTGATGGTTTTGGGGGTGTTTTCGGGGTGTTGAAGAAGGGTGTTGAAGAAGGGTGTTTTGGGGGTGGTGGGGGTGTGTTGAAGAAGGGTGTTGAAGGGTGTTGAGAGTAGTATGTGGTGTGTGTATATGCACATGCACGGATGATGTGCTTGCAACCAGTACCGTACACCAGTGCACATCATCGCACACGCCCCTACTTGGCGTATTCACACAGGATGAAATGATGATGACTTTTCGCACATGATACAACACATGATTAACACCTGCAAGTACCTGTCTGTGCACTTCTGCTGCTTGTCGGACTTCATTAATCATGTCCCACTGCAACCTGTCCCTCTCACGCATCTCTGCTGCTGTTTCCCTCCACCGCTGACTGTGTGTTATTGTGTGAATGTGTGTGTGTGTGTGTGAATGTGTGTGTGTGTGTGAATGTGTATGAGGGTGAATCTGTATGAGGATGGATATGTATGAGGGTGAATACGCATGTGTATGAATACGCATGAGTGTGAATATGCATGAGTGTGAATACGCATGTGTGTGAATACGCATGAGTGTGAATATGCATGAGTGTGAATACGCATGTGTGTGAATATGTATGCGTGTGAATACGCATGTGTGTGAATATGTATGTGTGTGAATATGTATGCGTGTGAATACGCATGTGTGTGAATATGTATGTGTGTGAATATGTATGCGTGTGAATACGCATGTGTGTGAATATGTATGTGTGTGAATATGTATGCGTGTGAATACGCATGTGTGTGAATATGTATGTGTGTGAATATGTATGTGTGTGAATATGTATGTGTGTACACCAACAACAGCATCATACTCGTCTTTGTATGACTGCCATTCGCCCTCAGGAAATTTGCCATTGGGAAACAATGCACTGACTGGTACTGTGGGTGGGTCTGTCTGCTCTGTTGGGGCTGTGGATGTGGGGGATGTGGTGGGGGGGGATGTGTTTCCATGAGAGGTGTTTGTCCAAGAGATGTGGATATGTGGGGCAAGGTGCAGAATTAACAGCAGAAAATGAACACAAAAAACACTTGTGCAGCAGCATACTTCTAGATGCCTTTAACTTTGATGGTGTACCATTGGTGGCGGGTTGTGGGGTGGCGTTTTCATCAGCCTCGCCGTTTTCACCTGTGTGGCGATGTGATGGTGGTGCACGCTGATCACCTGCACAGCATTCACACATCAAAACATGGATCCTCACCCAAATACACCTGCTTCCTTTTTGCGTGCTGCTGCTGCTTTCTTCTTCATGCGCTTTTTTTGTGACTTGGACAAACCACCCTGTGCATCCCCATGGAGCCGTCACCATGTTGCACAAGACTTGGCTGATGACTTTTTTGTCCACCACATTTCACAACAACACGTTGTGCAATACCTCGCCGTTTTCCTCGGGACTAGCAGGAGCGTCCTCAACCTCAGGCTCGACGGTGTTGACATCCTCACCATTGGGTGGTGCCATGGCTGTGATTCTTGTGATGACACAGTGTTTGCTGATGACAGACAATTTGCTGCTAGTATTTATGAGAATATTTTGTGTGTAAAGGTTGTGCCGAAAAGTTGAGGCCAATGTGGTGGTGGTGCCAAACAAAAAACACGATTCCCTAAACCCCCACTCAACATACTCTAAACATCACGCATTTATCATAGGATTTATCAACCACCAGCACACATCATCACAGCACCAGACCACCACCACTACCTGTCAATCGCATTTGCAACCCACTAGCCTCAACGAGTGACAACCCCTCTCACACATTGCATACCAAGACAGGCAATACCATTCACACCCTTGTCATCGGCATCAAAATCATCAAAATCATGCCACGACGGTAAAACAGCGATCCCACTCAGTCCAACCAGCAATGCGGGGCATAGTGTGCGTGCATGAGACCAAGGTCACGCCCCGTGGTAGTGATCTGTGCGAGCCAAGCCCAAGCACGAGCCCCGGGGTGCACAGAAGCGGGCATCCTCCAATGTCTTCTGCCATGGCCCACCAGCGTCAGCAGCTCATTGCGCGCTCTGTAGCATCCACAACTGCGCCCTTGAATGTTGCCAATGCATCAGCGGTATGATACGTGTGACACTATGCTGCTAGTTCACCAACCTTGGTGATTTCGATTTGCCCCGTCCTTATCCCCAACTCACACACACAGGCACCTTGGCTGTACACTACAAGACCCCTGTTTAATCCTGACAAATTGGCAGTCACCTACTTGCCTGGAGCACAGACATGGTCTGGTCCACTCCCCCCACGTCGCTGCTACACATTGACGCACAATGACCTTACTGGTGCCTTGCAGCTCTCTGTGGGCAGCTGGTACAACAAGCAGCAGCTATCCAATTGGTACTTGCAGCTGCTGCGCGATGAAATCCTGGCAGAATGGGATTTTGGGGGTGTGGTGCCTACCTTGCATGTCTATTGCCACGTGAGTGGCTCCCAATTCTGGTTGGCATCCCCTCACTTGCGCAAGTTTATCTTCGAAAAGGAGATGCCACTGGTATGGGTGTGTTCTTGGAGGGTGGCTGTGTACAATGCTGTGTGATGGACAGGTCGTGATGGTGTTGTCACCACTGACCTGAAAACAACACCATAGTGTCGTCATCATCATCATCATCGTTATCATCACTACCCCCGCAGGTATTGAAAACCATTCGTCATGGTGACCACAGCCTCATGTCTGTCGCACCAACACTGTTGCAAGAGGCACGTGTGATGGTACATTTCCAAAGTCACGTGCCTGAGCTCCATGCAAGTCAGGATTGGGGATTGTTGGGCAATGATGGCACATGGCCAGCACAAGGCGCGCCACCATGGCTGCTGCCGTTGCAATTTCTGGTACATCGGTGGATTGGAAGGGGGCTGCAGCCACAGCAGCGGTGACGTGGCATTGTGATGGTGATGAACGGAGGTTGACAGGGATGTGACACAGAAGCACATGGATTTTGGTAGCATTGTTTGTGTATTCATGTGTGTTTGTGTGTGTGCGCTGCTGTTTCAATATTCCTGTTTTTGAGGGAAAATCGTGTGTTTGACTGCCACTGTTGACCAGGGGGCTGATCAGAAGGTGGCTGCAAGAGAGGCTCATCATTTTGTGTAACACCACATTAAGCAAGTACCAACACGTGAAGGGCAAATAATGACACGTTGCGGATGGGAGCAAGTGGTATTGACATGTTTTTTTTGTATTTGTGGCAGTTACCAGAGCGACTCACACATACACACGCTGCTCACAGTCGTCATGTGTCGTCATGTATAAGTAAGGGTTGAACTAAGGGCAAGGACAAAAATCACACATACACACACACACACAAAAGCACACACAAAAAGGCACCCAGTGGCCCTTGTCCAACGACTTGGCGATGAAAGGTGGTGGGCTGTGGTGGGCTGGGGATTTCTGGTCCTCTGGTTCCTGCTCCCCATGACCCATACCACAGCAATGATTGATGAATGTGCAAAGGCACAAATGTTGTGGATATCTACATGGACATGCCACACACACACACACACACACACACACACACACACACACAAATAGTGGTGCATGTAGTTGTGTGTCATTTGCATATCTGTTGGTGCACATGCCCCCCACCTGAAATCCACCATCCACCTAGAAATATCCGCACCTCTGCTTCACTACATCACCTTTGCACCCAGTGCACCATACCCTCCGGCAACAACAATGTTTCTAACACACCACATTCTACTGTGTTGTATGATGTTGCTCAGTACTCCATGTGAGGTTGCTCAATGCACCCTTAAACACGCTGCATGCACCCCGTGCATGTCTTCTCATTGCAGGTGGAGGATGTCCTCTGCACTATGTGGCCCCACACTATGTGGCCCCACATACTCATTCCACCCCCCCCAAATGCTCGGTCCTACCCCCACATGACACAGAGAGGGGGTCCCTCATTCCAACCCAAACCCCTCTGCATTCATGATTGCCAGCTTCAGCCGCTCAGCCATGCGCTCCTTGCTGCTGTAACTGGGCAGCAACAGTGTATTGAAGCATGTGTGACTCGTGGGGAGCTTGGTGCTGTCAGGCCCATCTCGTTGGATGATGCAGCGCAAGTTGCCGAGGCCCCCAATGGGGGCCCTGTCGCTGCCAGTGAAGAATTTTAAAAAGCGGCGTTGCTCTTCTGGGTTGAGTTCGTGTACAATTTCCCACAACCATGTGACACACTGTGAAAAGGGGGGGCAGGATTTGGGTGTGTGTGTGTGGGGGTTTGAAGGGGGGGAGGATGTGGGTGGGTGGGGTAAGTGTGTGAGGGGGGGCATTTGAGTGATGTGGGTTGCTTTGTATCAGCACCAAACAACACACAAATACAATGTCCAACTCCAGCGTACCAATACCAAAAACCACCACCTCATACAACCACCACTACCACGCATACCTCGTGTTCGGCATTGTATCCCCCCTCATATTTCGCACTACTTTGGAGTGCTGCAAAATCCAACAGGGGATTGCCACACACCAGGCGTTCCAGCTCTGTTGCGCTAAACAGGTGCAATGCAGGTCCTCCACACAACATCATAAAACCACGGCAAAATGCCTGTGTTTGAATGTGCACAAAATCATGTGTATGTATGTGTATGACAAGAATAACGCATTTTGTCATACACAGAATGATACATTGTGTGTGATTTGTTGTTTTACTGCACCACGAACATCACCACCACACTACCACGCACAACAGCCCCTCACCGCACCTCAAACTGGTTTTCAATGGACGTGTGCAACCAAAATTTCACATACAGGTCGACAAACTCTTGTCTGTTGTCCTCTGTCACTGCAATATCCTCCCCACCAGGCTTGAGGGGGATGGTGTGGGTGGTGCCATATGCAGGTACCTCCACAACAAAGGTTTGGCAAAACACATCTTCAATGGTGCCAGGGCCTATTTGTGTGAGGGTGTGTGTGAGGGTGTAGAGTGTGTGTGTATGTGATGTATGTGGTTGGTATGAGAAACATGTGTGCAGAGGTGGGTGCTGCTTGGGTTTTATGCATGGGTATGTGCATGTGTGTGAAAATACCCATCCCATTTCACCCCCTTCTCCCCCCCACCCCAACACCCCCCTCCCCCCACTCCCCATCAACACCACCCCCACCTTCGTATGTCAGCAGCTGCTTCAACGACCTCCCCAGTGTGGGTTGCATATCCTCCAAGTCACGCAGCGTCACAGACAACCCCAATAACCGTTTATACAGTGCCAGGGGGAGTGGGAAATCGAGGATGACACCATTGTATATAGCCAAGCCTAGGACAAGGCCCACCAGGAGGAATTCTGCTTCTGCTTCAAGTGTACAGGGATTAAACCAATAGGTTCGTGATTCCTGTGTGTGTGTGTTTTTGTGTGTTTTGTGTTTTTGTGTGTGTGTGTGAAAGGAGGGTAGAGGTAGTTGTGAAGGGTGGGGTATGTGTATGGTGGTGGTGATGGGGTGCTGTGGTGTTCCCACAGCCCACCAGCAGCACGCCATCAACAGCAACCCATCAGCAGCAACCCACCAGCATAAACCCACACATACCGGCATAAACACCAACATGCCATAGTCTGGACACAAGAGCTCTGCAATCAGCAGCTGGAAGAATTCCTTTTTCACACCACCTGCATCTATACCATCCTCCCCAATAAAAACCACACGCAGGGGTTTGTTGATGTCACGGGGGTTTTGTCGTGCAATTTCATTGAGTGCATCCTGTGTGTATGTGTGGTCGAGTGAAGATACTGTGCATGCATGATGGGCGTGTATGCATATGGTGGGATGTGTGTGCAAACAACAACAACAGCACACGGCATCCCGCGGGTGTCATCATGATGTAGTACCCCCCCCCGCAACATCCACCCACCTCACTCAGGTGAGAGCGTCGCACACGGATGATGCACATCTCAGGGTGCACCCCAGGAATGCCACTACGCTCTGGTGGAGGAAGGTTCATACTGCCATGGCGAATCAGGGATTGACTGGCATCCGGGATCCTCGCCGATGCCTCTCGTGGATTGGCCTCCTCCACATCGTTGTTGTTGCGCAGCATGTTGAAAAACAACCCACGCAGCCCACGCCCCTCCCCACGCCGGCGGGCTCCCCGCATAAAGTCCTCATCACCAAATGCCCCCCCCGAGGGCTCCCCCTCGAGGGCCCGGGGCTTGCGCGGCAGCACCCGCTCCTCGGCACCAGCCGTTGCTGCAGTGGCCTTGCTTGGCCGGGACCCCCCACTTGCCTCTTGTCGGCATGCCTGTACGCACTGGTCCTGGTGTATTTTTGCCTCGACGTGCAGCAGCTTGCTCTTGGCACGTGGGTTGAGGAGAAACGGGTAGGAACAAAAGCTGAAGGGCCCCTCTCCGTTGATGCTCTGTTGGGGCATGTCGTGGGTTTGACGCCATGCAATGTAGTGGTCATAGACGTCTAGTTTTTCAGAGACAAGGTCGTTGTAAAAGGCTTCGGGGGGGAGTTGGCGACCAATGGTGTTGGCCTCTTCAAGCTTGGCAAGCACCTGTTGTGGGTGTGGTGGTGTGTTGAGTGTGCATGTACAGCATGCAGAAACATAGTATAAAGGGTACATAGGATACATTGGGTACTCCAACAATACGTACATCCCCACCATCCATCCACCCACCAACTCTCACACCCATCCACCAACTCTCACACCCATCCACCGCCTCACCTTGATCACGTTCATCACATTCAACGTGAGCTTTTTCGTGGCATACAACTCTGTAGTTAAATACTGCTGTAGGGGGGCCACCACCCGCTCCTCCAACAACTCTCCTGGATACTCTGCCCACCACTTGACCAGCAGGTGTCGAGTGGAGGAGGGGGAAGACAGGATACACTGGGTGAGCTTGGGGATGAGTACCACTGCCATGTCCTTGCGAGCTAGCAGGGGGGATTGGGCAGCGGCAAGGAGGACCTGGGCACGCTCGGGGGTGCATAGGAGGCGCACGTTGCGGTAGAGGTCGTCTAGGAGCTGGCACGTTGCCTGGTGTGTGAGGGGTGGGTGGTGGGATTTGTGAGGGAGATGGTGGGGTTTGTGGGTGTATTCATCTTCTATGTGAGAGATATCACCGTCTGACAAACACACACACACTATACACACAGCCACACACATACTCACCTTGTATAGGGATGGTAGGGGTGGTGCGTTGACCCCCACATTGAGGAGGGCCCGGGGTGTACAGGGCCCCACCCTGTCCTGCAGGCGCAGCACCTTGTTTTGAAAGTCATCCAGTGCCACCACATCCATACCCACCTGTGTGTGGTGATGCCATATAGTGTGTGTATGCAATAGAATAATGCCGCGAATAGCGTGCTTTGACATAGGCTTCGTTGAGCACGTTGAACCAGGCGTTGAAGCGCTGCTGCTCTCGCGGCCAAGCCTCGATGAGCCGACGATCGCGGTCCTCACCGAGCATGCGCAGGAACTTCAGATTATGCGACGGCGGGCTGTAGTTGGTCAGAACCAGCAGCATAGCGGAATACGCTCGCTCAACGGATTGATGCAGCAAGAAGGCCGCATCGTTCGGCATCCGATCCTCGACGGACGATTTGGCGAGCTTCAAAAGTTGTCTCGATGATGGGAAACGCTGTTCGAAATGCTCACTTGCAATTTCGGCAGCTCGCATCGGCGTCAGAACACTTGGCTCAGCCAGCTCCCGATCATCCATCTCATAGAGGACGATCCCTTCCTTCCGGATATCGGAGAAGAAATACTGCCCGTTACGCAAGGCGTTGTTCACCTCACGGCCAGAGTGAACTATCAGCCCGACGGGAGCCCCGATTGAGGGCTCTCGGTTAAGCCGATCTGTGGCGCGATCCCAATATTCGAAGCCGGCAAAGCGGCTCTCGTTGACAATCACCAGGATGTCGAAATCGGAGCGATATCCCTTCATGGTGTGGGGCTCATCGACCCAGGTACCGCGGGCATAGGATCCAAAGAGGATAATCTTGAGAATGCGACCGCGGCGCTTGGTTTCTGACTTCGCCTCTTTGATCGCATCCTCAAATTCCTCGTGGATCGTCTCAACGATGCGCGCCACATTTCGCTGCTTGGCTTCGGGAAGGTGATCGAGACTGATCTTCATTCGCACCTCCTGAGGCTCAAAACATTTGGCGATGACAACACTATGCCGGACCCGGATTCCACTGACAACATTGATTGCGTTTGATTTATCGATTTCTCGCTTACATAATTGAGACCGAATGCAGCACCTTAGTCTAGGAGCGGGCACCACCGTGGAAATACGCCAACTCACCTTGTTCGTAGCACTCGCCGAAGAACTGCATTTCGGCCGGACGGCTGCTCGCTTCAATATCGCTCAGCCTGCGCTAAGCGTGCATATCCAAAATCTCGAACGCGACCTTGGCGTTCAACTATTGGTTCGGTCCACCCGACGCGTTCAGCTCACAAAGGCCGGCTCGGTGTTTCACGAGCGCTGTCGCCGGATCCTGAGTGACCTTGAGAACACCAGACAAGTCGCGCAGGTGATCGCCGGCAAAGAGATCAGTAAACTGACCATTGGCACGATCTACCCCGCAACTTTTGGGGTGTTGCCCGAATTCCTGGCCAAGATCGGTCGGCGCTTTCCTGATCTGAAGATCCATGTCCGGACGGGTTCGAGCGAGTTGATCATCCGGGAAATTGAGGCCGGCAATATCAATGTCGGTTTCATAAGGCCGCTGGAGAAGCTGGGGGCGCTGCGCTGTCTGGGCCTGGCCCAAGAGCGATACGTCCTAGCCGTGCCCGCTGAGTCATCGCTGTCCCGGGTACCGAAGCTGGGCATTGACGATCTGCGCCCTCAGAAGATCATCGCGTTTTCGAGGTCGAACCTGTCGTATACCGAAGATTACTTCTACCGGATGTACCGAGAGCACGACCTTCTCGGTAGCATCGCCTACACCTGTGACGACACCTTATCCCTCTTCTCGCTGGTTTCGTCGGGTCTGGGAGTCGGCTTTGTGCCAGAGTGGATGAAGGAATTGCCCAACCAAAACGTCGCCTTCCGTCCTGTGGAGGGCGTCGATTTCAACATCGGGCTCTCAATCGCCTGGAGCAAGGATGACCCGACAGCCAATCGGGACGAGATAGTCGAGATGGCTCGTTCGCTAAGATAATACTGGATGTCCCGACACCCGATGAAGTGGAAGGAACCAGGCGGCGTGGCTAGGCTCTCGTAGCTCAGCGGGATAGAGCGTCACCTCGGAAGGCAGAGGTCGGGGATCCGAGTTCCTCCGGGTGTGCCAAAACTTCCGCTATGATGGCGCCCGCCAACCCACCATGCCACTTGCTGGTCGCGTCAGCCTCTTCGGGGCCATGGCGGCGATGCTGACATGCCTTTCGCGGGGCCGATCGAACGGATTTCCCTGTCTCGCTTTATGCTGCAAGAAAGCCTGCGAAGGCATGTCGCACCCCTTTGCCCACTGCTCGAGATTTCGACCACCGCTTCCGTTTCTTCACAGGCTATAGACCGTGGACGCGCCGTGGAAACGTTCGTCGATACCAACCTTCGGAGGAGCTCTCCGGGTTCACGCCGCGTGTGGGCGCGCAGCAGGGCGTCGCGGCGTTTGTCCACTGGTTCCGCGAAAGGCGCCAAACTGAAGGCGAGCTAGCCTTTCCTGAACGAGCCCATCCTGGAGGAGTTGGAGCAGTCTCCGGCCGTCCTTGAGCGCAGCTCAAGCGTTGGAAAGGGTTCGGGAAGTAGAACGCTGTCGCACAAACGTGACGATAATGCATGCGGCGCAAAGACCCATCATGAAAAGGATGGGGCCGCGGCCTAGCCAGGGCTGCGTCTGATTGAAGACTGCGTTCACGATGAAGAACACGCTATAGGCGAGAAACGGCCCGCGTTCACCGCTTGCGATTGTTCGGAGCGCTAGGATGCCTATTCCGGCTATGCCAACGAGCAAACAGGCCAACAATCCCGGCCCATATCCAGCGCCGAATTGAAGATAGGGCGTTTGCACTGTACCGATCTTCATCCACTCGTCTCGGCTCACGTCAAACGTATCGTTGATGCCCCAGGGATTGGCTTCGATCATCAGGTCTGCGAATCTTTCCGGCGAGTTAGGGTACCGTGGACCCGTAAATCCACCCTGCAGTGTCATCCAGAATCCAGCAACCGCTGAAAATGCTCGATGACGCAGCGGTCGCAAGATTGTGGCGTCCAGACAGTCGCCACCTCTGCAGTTGCCGTAGCCACGCATTGATTCCTGAAAGATCTGTCCACAGCCAGCGTCGGCCGCCGCGTCGCAGGTCGCGACCTGAGCGACCTGGTTGCTGGTCCTCACCGCGTACGGCGATGCGAGAGCGAGTGATAAGTACACCACCGCTGCTATGGCAATCGACTTTAGGACGTCCAAGCTGAGAGCCCGTCGCTCCCCCTTTGAGATCAAAACTACGAATAGGAACTGGAGCAGCAGTAGGAAGATAGAAATCTTCGTTCCAGAGAATAGAATGCCGCATGCAACTGCAACGGCTAGAAAACGCCGTTTTTCCAATACCGCCCATATGTATATCGGGGTAAGCCAAGTTGTGACGTCATCGCCGAAATGGAAGAAGGCTCTCCTATAGAGGTCCGAATAATTGTAGACCTCTCCCACCTGAAACAAAAAGCTGACAGTGAGCAGCGCCGCGACCATGTAGCCAGCCAGCACAATGATGACCGGCCATCTTGCCACGAAAAGGTAGCTGAGCCCCCCCATCGCAGCAGTTGCCATAAGCTGCACTGCGTTGGAGCTTACAACCTGTTCGAGCAATGGCCCACCTCAGCCTGTTCTGTCAACGCATGCGCTTGTTGGGCTATGCTTGGTGATATCTCGTAGCACGATACAGTCGTTTCAATTGATGCAGAATTCCGTGAACTGGTCGACCGTTCCGCCGTAAAAAAGAGCGCATGTAAAAGTCCATCTCCATGATCCGGTATTTTGCCTTGGAGAACTCGGCCTCGAAGGCGGCGGTCGCAGCCTCGTAGTCGGCCGCAAGGGGCCCCGCCACTGTCCTGTCATCCTCGCCGGTCGTCGCCAAGTGAGTCCCCTCCCAGACATACTTGGCGTTGACGATTGCATTCTCGGCCTCTGCCAGAGCAACAATCTCCGCAGTTATATCCGCGGGGAAGGTATACTTGCTGCCGAACCGACTTCCCCTCGAAAGCCGCCTCAATAAAATCGCCCCTGGCTGCAGGTGAGGCCGCACGAGCCGCCACCGACGGCCCACGATCATATTGAGCGCCGCAAGCGGACGCCATGATTGCCACTCGTCCAAGAGGCACATCCGGACCATCGTCGAGGGATCCAGAGGGCCCGCGCATCATCGGAGATGGCGTGAACCAGCATGCCGCGAATGCCGATGGCGCTTGAGGCGTTGAGCACCCGATAGGCAGCATCCTGAAAAGCCCTCTACCCACGCCGCGCTTATGCCATGACCGGTCGACGGCGAGCCGCGCCAGAATGCCGACGGGCATGGGATCGGGCATCTTGCGCCGGAGCCGCCCCGTTGCTTGCTCCGCCATCACCCCGCCCGAGGCTAGGGCATGGTAGCCGATGACTTTGTCGCTGTCGCTCACGACGAAGGTGCGCGTCGCCCCGCCTTCCTGATTGCGCAGGGCGCGGCGCTCTAGCCAGTCATCAAGGACAGGCACGCCGGAATCGAAGTCGGACAGTTGGTGCGAGGCGTCCAAAGGCTCGGGCGGACGCAGCCTCACTTAGCCTCCCACGGCGGCGGCGTTTGCATAGCCTTGAACAGGCGCTCGTTTCGCTTGGGCGGCGCATCCAACAAGGCCACGAACTCAGCACAGGCTTCGGGCGATACGGTAATCAGCGTCCGGTCAAGCAAGGTGTCTTCCGCTGCGCGGCAGACCGCATCGACAATAAAGTCCGTCCGGTTCTTGCCGAGCGTGCGGGCGGCCTCATCGATCAGGCCGCGAACCTCGGGCTTGCTACGAATATTGAGGGTGCTGCGCTTAGCCGCTTGGGTGTGGGTTTCGTGTTTCATACCGCCAGGATAGTAAATGCACTGACACCGTCATTACAATTCGGCTTATGGCTGACACATCTCCCGCTTGAGGAGCGCCAACATTGCAGTAGTATCGGGCGCTGGCTCGGCTTCCGACCGGGCTGCAATTTCTTGATCCACGCCCATAAAACGCTTCACAGCGTCTGGCCGTACTTTGCAGCGCAGGGGATGGGGTCGGTGACGGCCTGGCGCCTAGACATCCTTTTCGGCCATTCAGCGCGTAAGGACGAGTTCCCTGAAGCGGCCGTCCCTTCAAGCGTGTCGTTGTGTTTTGGGTTGAATCCAATCAAGGCGCGCACTATGGCCAAGGGCATGAAGAGTCTGAGGGGCGAAGGCAGGGACGCAAATCCATAACCCTAGCGGCCCAGGTGCAGGCCCATGGTCAGAATCAGTTGATCGGGCGCGGGAGCAAGCACCAGAGCTGTCGGAAAATCATCGACGCTCCAGCTGGTTACGGCCCTCGTTGCAAGATCGAAGCGGTGCAGCCGCCGACCAACGATATCCACCCATAAAGGCAGTTGGTCCGATGATCCCGGAGCGTACTCTCCCCGACCAGGTCGGACGTTTCTCCGACGGGTATGATCTCTGGCCCCACGATCACGAACCCGGCTGGCGTTCGGTCTTTGGCGCTCCGCCGATGCGGGCCAGCATTCCTCCATCCACCCGCACCACTTCGCCGGTCACAAAGGAAGCCGCGTCCGACAGGAGAAAGCTGATCACATTGGCCACTTCAGCTGGCGTAGCTCGGCGGCCGAGCGGATGCATGGCATCGATCGCTTGCTCCAGTTGCCCCGGGTTCGGGTCGAGAGCGATGGCGTCGCGCAGCATCGGCGTATCGACCGAGCCCGGAGCAACGCCATTGATGCGCACCCCGCGACCAGCTTCGTCCATCGCCATTCCCACAACCAAGCCGACCAAGCCGTGTTTGGCTGCCACATAGGCCAGGGCGCCAGGCTGTGCTGCCATTCCCTGCACGGATGCGGTCATCACCATGGCGCCACGGCTTTTGCGAAGTTCGGGCAGGGCTGTCTTTGCCACCAGAAATGCGCCAGTGAGATTGACCGCCATGACCTCGTTCCAGGTCGCGATCGTCGTGCTGACGGCGTCGCCGTAACGTTGGATGCCGGCATTGTGGGAGACGCCGTCGAGGCCGCCAAATTCGTCGACCGCTATCTCAACCGCGCGTTTGCACGCCTCATGGTCTGCCACCGAACCGATGGCAAACCGCGTCTGGTTACCCAGCCTTGTCGCCACCGCCTCGAGCGCTCTGCCATTGAGGTCAAGCAGCATTAGGGCGTGGCCGTCGCCAGCCAGCTTTTCGGCCACTGCAAGGCCAATGCCCATGGCCGCGCCAGTCACCAGAATGCGTTTCATCATTCGTCCCCCCGGGTCCTCCGGCCGCTACTATTGACAGCCTAGACGTTACGTGCAAGCAATTTAAAGCGTTTGCAATTTGAGAATGAGACTTTTGCAAACGCTTTAGGAGGAAATGCATCACCTTGGCTGACAACCGGGCAAAGACTCTGCGCGAGCTGGCCGACCGTCTCGACCTGTCGATCACGACAGTGTCGCGGGCGTTGGCCGGTCACGAGCAGATTGCCCTGCGGACGCGAGAGCGAGTTTCCATTGCCGCGCGGGAAATGGGCTATGTTCCCAACCGCGCGGCGCGGCAACTGGTGTCTGGCCGAAGCGGCTTTGTCGGCTTTCTGATGCCCATCCGCGGGCCGAACTTCGTGGACTCCTATCTCGGCGAATTCATCACCGGGCTCGGCGAAGGCCTGGTGGCGCATGGGCTCGATCTGCTTCTCGCGACCGTGCAGCAGGGCCAGAACGAGCTCGAAGTGTTGCGGCACCTGGTGGAATCCGGCCGCGCCGATGGAGTCGTGGTGCCGCGCGTCGCCGAAGAGGATGCGCGTCTTGCCTATCTTTCGATGCAGCGCTTCCCGCATATCTCGCACGGCCGCATGCATGATCCCCGCGCCCCGCACAACTGGCTGGATTCCGACGGTGAAGCGGCGTTCAGTGAGGCTTTTGACCTGCTTTATGAGAACGGCCACCGCCACATCGGCCTGGTGACCATTTCGGATCGCATGACCTTCCGCCGCTATCGTGAAGCAGGGCTCGAAAAGGCGATCGCACGCCGCGGCGACCCCTCCGTGCGCCTATCCGTCGTCGACTTCCCGCGCTTCGATCGGGACGCGTCCGTCGCCGTCATTAACGGCATGCTCCGATCCGAAGACCGGCCCACGGCTATGATCGGGCTGTTCGACGAAATTGCCATCACCATTCTCGAAGAGGCCGCCAGGGCGGGCATTTCGGTGCCGCACGATCTCTCCGTCATCGGCTTCGACAACATCACCGCCGGAGCCTATGCGCCGCCCGGTTTGACAACGTTCGACGCCAAGATCCGATCAAGCGCCCGCGAGATCGCTCACCTTCTCGTTGATGTCATCGAAAATCGCGCCGCCCAGCCGGTGGCGCGCCTGGTCCGGCCCGAGCTCGTGCTGCGCTCCAGCCACGGGCCCGCCCCAAAACGCTTTCAACATCGTTCAAACTAGGGAGGACTAAAAGTGAAACTGACAATCAAATGGCTCAGCGGCGTCGCTTTGTCGCTAACAATTGCAGTACCGGCCAATGCGCAGGTGCTATTCTGGTCGACACAGGCCGCGCCGGTCGAAGAAACCCAGAGGATGCGCGAGGATGTGCTGGCCGGCTTTGAAGGTGGCGTCGACTTCCAGCCGCAGGAAGTGGGTCCCTTCATCACCCGCCTCGAAGCCGAACTGCAGGCCGGTTCAGGCCAGATCGGCATCGTCGGCGCGCTGCATGGCGATCTTTCGACCTATGCCGACAACTGGGTCGATCTGTCCGATATCGATCTTTCGGGCATCAGCGTCAGCGACGCCTTTCTTGAACTCGGCAAGCTCGGGACCGATGAGCAGAAGTACCTGCCGTGGATGCAGGCCAACTACGTGATGGCGGCCAACAAGCAAGCGCTGGAATACCTGCCGGAAGGCGCCGATATCAACGCGCTGACCTACGACCAGCTGGTCGATTGGGCCCAGGCGATGGCCGAAGAGACCGGTTCGCCCAAGTTCGGCTTCCCGGCCGGTCCGCAGGGGCTCAAGCACCGTTTCTTCCAGGGCTTCCTGCTGCCCTCCTATGCCAATTCGACCGTGACCAAGTTTGCCTCGGCGGAAGCGGAAGCGGGCTGGACCATGTTCAAGGAACTCTGGCAGTACACCAACCCTGCCTCTACCAACTATGCCTTCATGCAGGAGCCACTGCTGAGCGGCGACGTGTGGGTGGCTTTCGATCATATCGCCCGTCTTGCTGACGCCTTCAATCAGCGGCCGGACGACTTCGTCGCCTTCCCGGCACCTGCAGGCCCAATGGGCCGTGGCTTCATGCCGGTGCTGGCCGGCATCGCAATCCCGAAGGGTGCTCCGGACATGGAAGCGTCCAAGCGCCTCGTCACCTACATGATGCAGCCGGAAACCCAGGTCGCGACGCTGCTTGCCACCAATTTTTACCCGGTAACAGACGCTGCCCTGCCCACCGACCTGCCGGCCTCGGCCCAGGCTTTGGGACCGGCAATCACCGCCATGACCACCGCTGACGATGCCCTGCCCGCCCTGCTGCCGGTTGGCCTCGGCGACTTGGGTGGCCAGTTCAACCAGGTCTACACCGACACTTTCGAGCGCATCATCCTCGGCAACCAGCCGATCCCGGATGTGCTGGCCCAGCAGGCCGACACCCTGCGTGGGATCATTGAACAGGCCAATGCCCCGTGCTGGCTGCCGGATGCTACTTCCGAAGGCCCCTGCGCGGTCGAATAATCGTCCTCCCAGCACGATTTGCCCGGCGCCTCACGGTGCCGGGCAACCCATCTCCTGCCGCAAGGACGAGCCCATGCACCCCAAGGCTGTACCCTATCTGTTGCTGCTGCCGGCGACGCTGTTCCTGCTCGTCTTCTTCGTTTATCCGTTCATCGAGATCGCATGGCTCTCTGTGAGCGGCCCGGAAGGCTTTTCCCTGCGCCCGTTCCAGACCATGGCCACGCACTGGAAGTTCCAGAGTGCGCTGGGCTGGACCATGCTGCTCGTCGTGGTCGTCGTGCCGCTCCAGCTCATAATGGCGCTGTCGATGGCCACCATCGTCACTAAGCTCGAGAAAGGCCGCAGTACCTTTCTCTACATCTTTTCCATTCCGCTCGGCCTTTCGGACCTTGCCGCCGGCATTATCTGGCTCGCCATCTTCGAGCAGTCCGGCTACCTCAATTCCATGCTGCATGGCCTGGGCGTCATCGAGCGGCCGATCCTGTTCCTGGGCTACCAGAACATCTGGGTGATCTTCCTTGCCGTTGTGCTAGCTGAGCTCTGGCGCGCCACTGCCATTGTCATGGTCATCCTGGTTTCGGGCCTCGGGCTCATCCCCAAGGAATATTACGAGGCCGGTGAAGTTTTCGGCGCCAATGGCTGGCAGCGCTTTCGAAAGATCACCTTGCCCATGCTCAAGCCCTCCATACAGTCCGCCCTTATCTTGCGGACCATCGCGGCGATCGAGGTTTTCGCGGTGGTGACGGCGCTGGGTGGCACCACCCTGCCGGTGCTGATGGGCGAGACTTACCAGTGGCAGTTTGCACTCCAAGATCGCAACGTCGCCTCGGCCTATGGAATGGTGATCCTTGCCATCTCGGTCATCGCCACCCTGTTCTTTCTGCGCGTGCTGCGCACCCCCAAGGGAGCCACGCTATGACCGACGCAACACTCGACCAGCCGCGCAAGGTGGAAGCGCGCTCCGCCGGCCGTTTCCTGTTCTGGGCTGCCGTCGGGCTGATCACGCTTTGGGTGCTGGTGCCGATCTACCTGCTGATGGTCAACACGCTCTCATCGCCGCAGCAGGTCACAGCGTTTCCCAAGCCCGGCCTGCCAGGCTGGGATTTCGGCTCGATCCAGTTCTTCATGAGCTTTGCCGGTGTGCTGAAGGCGCTCTGGAATTCACTGTTCGTTGCCGTCCTCACCATGATCTTCTCCATCGGTCTGGGGGCACCTGCCGGCTACGCGCTGTCGCGTTTCGAATTTCCGGGCAAGGAAGTGTTCCGCATGATGGTGGTGATGACCCGGGCATTTCCGCTGCCGTTGCTTGCCCTGCCCATCGCCGTGCTCTTTATCCGCACCGGGCTCGACGACACCGCGTTCGGGCTCGCCATCGTCCATACCGTGCTCGCCATTCCGTTCTCGGTGTTGATCACCTTCTCACTGTTCTCAGGCATTCCGCTCGAGCTTGAGGAAGCCGCCTGGACGCTGGGCTGCAATCGCTGGCAGGCCTTCCGCAAGGTCGTGCTGCCGCTGGTGCTGCCAGGCATTGCAGCCTCGGCTGTCTTTGCCTTCACCATTTCCTGGAACGAAGTGTTCGCCGCCGCGGTGCTCACCATTGAGAACCGAACGCTGCCAGCCTTCCTGATCCAGAACCTCAACGTCTCCCCGCTTCACCTGAAATTCGCGGGCGGTGCGGCGATGGTCATTCCCGCACTCATCTTCATTTTCGCCGTTCGCAAATACCTGTTTGCGATGTGGGGCATCGCCAACAGGTAAGGAGAACCAAATGGCCGAAATCGTCATCAAGAACGTCGCCAAGCGCTTCGGCGGATTCACCGCGCTGCACTCGATCGACCTGACCATTTCCGACCAGGAATTCATGGTTCTGCTCGGCGCCTCGGGTTGCGGCAAGACTACGCTGCTGCGCATCATCGCGGGCCTTGAAACGCCCAGCCAGGGCGAGGTCTGGATTGGTGGTCGCCGGGTCGATCACCTGCCGCCCCGCGAGCGCGGCATCTCCATGGTTTTCCAGAACTACGCTGTCTTTCCGCACCTTACCGTCTTCGAAAACATCGCCTTTGGCCTCCGCATGAAGAAGCTGCCGCAGCAGGATGTTGAGCGCCGCGTCAACCGTACCGCCGAGCTCATGCATATTGAGCAGCTGCTCAAGCGCTATTCCGGCCAGTTGTCGGGTGGCCAGCGCCAGCGTGTCGCCGTGGCCCGCGCTCTTGCCATGGAGCCCGACGTTATTCTGATGGACGAGCCACTTTCCAATCTCGACGCGCTGCTGCGCCTTGAAATGCGCGCCGAGCTCAAAGGCGTGCTGGCCGAAAGCAAGACCACCACCATCTATGTCACACACGACCAGGTGGAAGCGATGTCGCTGGCCGACCGCATCTCGGTGATGAACGGTGGCAGGATCGTCCAGGCGGCAAGCCCGGTGGAGGTCTATCGCAACCCCGCCGCCCGCTTCGTCGGCAGCTTTATCGGCAATCCGCCGATGAACTTTTTGCCCGCCAAGCGCAGTGCGGATGGGCAGTGGCAGGTCGCGGGGGTCACCCTGCCGGGCCCAGCGGCAGGCGATGCCATTGAGTTCGCCATACGGCCCGAAGATTTGTTCATCGCACCCGAGGGCTTCGCCGCGACCGTGCGCGTCGTCGAACCGCTCGGCGCCCATACGCTGGTCACCACCGATGTCGACGGCAAGCTGTTCCGTGCCGTCCTCGACAGCGACCTCGCCTTTTCACCCGGCGACCAGTTGCGGCTCATGCCCAAGCCCGACCGCATCCGCTGGTTCAATCCGGAAACCGCGGAAGCCGTCTAGCCATGTCGGTTTCAGACCCTCTCGCCGAAAATGCCATCGCCATTCTTCGAGGCAACGATCGCGGCCATTACACCGTCCCCACCAAGGGCCTCTATCCGTTCCAGTGGAACTGGGACACCTGTTTCACAGCCCTCGGCCAATCCCACTACGATCTCGACCGCGCCTGGACCGAGATCGAGACCCTGTTCGCCCATCAATGGGAAGACGGCAGGGTGCCCCACATGGTGTTCCATGAAGAGGCGCCGGGCTATTTTCCCGGCCCCGAAGTCTGGGGCACGAGCCGGCCGACGCCGACGTCCGGCATTACCCAACTTCCCGTTGCCGGCTTTGCCGTCCACGCGCTGTGGAAGCGTTCCAGCGCCGACTTCGCCCCGCGCGCTCGGGCGCTTCTTGCCGGACTCGATCGCTGGCACGACTGGTTCTATCGCACCCGCGACCCGGAAGGGACCGGCCTCGTTGCCGTCATCCACCCCTGGGAGTCGCGCGACAACACCATCGATTGGGACGCGGGCTTCGAACGCGTCCCGACCGATGGTGTCATGGACTATACGCGCAACGACACCAAGCACGTGGACCTCGCAACCCGTCCAACCAAGGCGCAATACGACCGCTATCTCTGGCTCGTGCAGCATTTCCGCTCGCTCGGCTGGGATTCGAAACGTACCCACGACGCCTCGCCATTCCAGATCGTGGATCCGGGATTCAACGCGTTGCTGATCCGCTCCGCTCTCGAAACGGCCGAACTCGCGGAGACGCTGGGCGAGGTCGAAATTGCTGCCCGCAACCGGTATTGGGGCGAGCGTGGCCTTGCCGCGCTCGACAGGCTCTGGGATGCAAATGCCGGTCAGTACCAACCTTATGACCGGGTGGGCAAGGTCTTGCTCGACAGCCCATCCATCGGGGGCCTCCTGCCAATCTTTGCCCCGATCCCGGCCCATCGCGCCACCGCCATAGCCAGGACGCTGAGCGACATCGCGGGTGCGGTGCGCTACCTCGTGCCCAGCCACCACCCGCGCGATCCGCGATTCGACCTCAAGCGCTACTGGCGCGGCCCGGTATGGCTCGTCTGCAATTACCTGATCACCGACGGCCTTCGCCGCGCAGAAGAAGCCGAGCTGGCAGATCGTATCCGCCAGGACAGTCTCGACCTCGTCAAGATCGGCGGCTTTTCCGAATATTACGACCCGGCAACCGGCGCGCCGCTTGGTGGCGACAGCTTCAGCTGGACGGCTGCCATGGTGCTCGAATTTTTGGGACACAAGCCGTGACAAGCTTTGCCCAGCATATCGAGTTTGCCGGCAAGCGAACGCTGACCGCGTTTGGCGACAGTATCACGGCAGGCTCCTCGGTCGATCCCGAGGCGCACTGGTCCATTCGGCTGACCTCCCCTCTGGGACTGGAGCTGCGCAACAAGGGCATCAGCGGCACAGTGTTGCAGAACTCTTCCGATGCGACGGGCCAACCCCGCGCTGACAACGGCTTTTCCCGCTTCCGGCGCGATCTGCTCGGTGACGATCGCAGCGACTTCATTGCCATCCTTTATGGCACCAACGACGCGCGGCACACCGGCGCGCCCCTTTCGCTCAACCACGACGGTTTCATCCGCGATTTCCGCGCAATGCTCACAGGCCTCATCGATGCCGGTTACCGGCCGCATGACATCGTAGTAGGCAGTCCGGTTCACATCCCCGACGCCGGGTTTAGTGCCGGCGACCCCGAATTCACCGGTCAGTCGCGCGAGGTATTCGAAGCTTATGTGGCCTCGGTTCGGGGCCTTTCCCGTGAATTCGGCACCTTCTACGCCGCGGTGAACGAAGCCATGAAGGCAGGGGGTGGCGACGCGCTCGTCCTGCCGGACCAAGTCCACCCCAATCCCGCCGGCCATGCCGTCATCGCTGACGCCTTCGCCGCTGCAACTCTTCTCGACTAATTTATTGGAGGCCACCATGTCCGCTCCGGACACGTCCCGCATTCACGACCTCGCCATCGAGGTGCTCAAGGAAAACGACCGCGGCACCTATACCGTACCGACCAAGGGCCTTTATCCCTTCCAGTGGAACTGGGATTCCTGCTTCACCGCCATCGGTCAGGCTCATTTCGACGAAGACCGCGCCTGGACAGAAATGGAAACGTTGTTCGAGCACCAATGGCCCGACGGCATGGTGCCCCATATCGTTTTTCACGTTTACGATGATGGCTACTTCCCCGGTCCCGACGTCTGGAACACTGGCCGTCCCACCGCAACCTCCGGCATCACCCAGCCGCCGGTTGCGGGCTTTGCTCTGCGCCAGCTGTTCGAGCGCAGCAAGGATCGGGCTGCCGCCGAACGCCGCGCCGGCGCTCTGTTGCCGAAAATCGAAAAGTGGTTCGCCTGGTTCTATGCCAATCGCGACCCGCGCCGCGAAGGGCTCGTGGCCATCCTACACCCCTGGGAAGCGGGCCGCGACAATTCAATTGACTGGGACGAAGCCTTTGAGCGGGTGCCCACCGAAGGCATCGCTCCCTATACCCGGCGCGACACTCAGCACGCCGATCCGGCACACCGCCCGACCAAGGCGCAGTATGATCGCTACCTCTGGCTGGTTGAACATTTCCGCGGTCTTGGCTGGGACAATACCAGGCTCCATGAAGCGTCACCGTTCCAGGTCGTCGATCCGGGCTTCAACGCCATACTGATCCGCGGCTGCGCCGATCTCGCCAGCGTCGCGGACGCCTTAGGAGAAACCGATCTGGCGGCCCGCAACCAGGACCGCTCCAAGAAAGGCCTCGCCGCGCTCGAAAACCTCTGGAGCGACAGGCACGGCCAATACCTTTGCTTCGATCGCATAACGGGCAAGCTGATCGAAAGCGCCTCGATCGGCGGCCTTACCACCGTGTTCGCACCGATCCCCACCGAACGCGCCGCAGCCATCGGCCGCGTCATCAGCCGCCAGGCCGAAACACTGCGCTATATCGTGGCCAGCCATGATCCGGCCGACCCGCGCTTTGAAGGCAAACGCTACTGGCGCGGCCCTGTCTGGCTTGTCGTCAACTATTTGATCTTTGACGGCCTGCGTGCCGCCGGCGAGACCGAGCTTGCCGACCGCGTGCTGCAGTCGAGCCTTGAGCTTATCGAGCAATCTGGCTTCGCCGAATATTACGACCCGCAAACCGGCGAACCATGCGGCGGCGGCCGCTTCACCTGGACGGCGGCCATGGTGCTCGAATTCCTCGCCCTCTCCGGCCGGAGCTGAGCCAGGATGGATCGCGCCATCGTCCTCGCCGGGATCCGGCAGTTGCAGTTCGAGCCGTTGCCGGAGCGTGATCTGGGGCCGGACGAGGTCCGTATCCGCACGCTTTTCTCCGGCATCAGCGCTGGGACCGAACTCAGTCAATATCGGGGCACCTCGCCATTCATGTCCCGCCATTGGGACATGGGCCGGCGCGTCTTCCGCGATGGCGAGCCCAGCTGGACCTTTCCGGTTCGCAATCTCGGCTATGAGGAAGTGGGCGAGATCGTCGAAGCCGGCAGCGAAGTTGCCGACTACCAGCCCGGCGACCGCATTTTCGGAACCTGGGGACACCGCACCGGCCATGTCATGAAGGCCGCCGATATTGGCGACCGCCGCATGCCGGATGGCGCCGATCCGCGCTTCGGTATCTTCTCCCATATCGGCGCTGTGGCGCTCAACGGGGTACATGACGCCCGCATCCGCATCGGCGATCTGGTCGTGGTGTTCGGCCTCGGCGTCCCCGGCCAGATCGTGGTGCAGGCGGCCCACCGGTCCGGGGCGACTGTGATCGGCGTCGATCCCGTCCCGTTTCGGCGGGAGATGGCCGAGCAGATGGGCGCGACGCACGTGCTCGATCCTAACGCAGGTTCAGTAGCCGATGCGGTCAAGGACCTCAATGGAGGCCGGGGCGCCGATATCTGCATCGAGGTCTCCGGTTTCCCCCCGGCGCTTGCTGAAGCCATGCGCACCGTGGCCTATGCCTCTCGCGTTGTTGCCATGGGCTTTTTTCAGGGCGAAACCCTCGGCCTGCGCCTCGGCGACGAGTTCCACCACAATCGCCTCGAGCTTGTTTCGAGCCAGATTTCCGGCGTCGCACACGATGGCAGCCATCGCTGGAACAAGCCCCGGCTCTGGAAGACCGCAGTGCAGCTCCAACATGAAGGTCGCCTGGCTCTCTTGCCGCTGATCACCGACACAGTGCCCTTCGACATGGCGACCACGTTGTTCGAACGCCTCGACAACGGCGACACAGCGATCCTGCAGTCGGTGCTGAGCTTCGGGGAGGCTCTATGACGCTCCGAGTCGGCATCCTCGGCACCGGCGGCATCGGGACACGCCACGCCGACGCCATTGCCAAGGTCCCCTCCCTGGAACTCGTCGCCTGCTGCGGCCGTGACACGCAAAGGGTGGAGGATTTCGCTCGGCCACGCGGCGCTTCCGCCTATACCGATTTTTCTCAAATGCTCGCCAGCGAAGGCCTCGACCTGTTGGTCGTCGCTCTTCCGCCTTTCGCCCATGACGGACAAGTCGAACAGGCGGCCCGCGCCGGCGTGAACCTTTTGGTTGAAAAGCCAATCGCGCTCGACCTTATCCGCGCCCAGTCAATGGTGGAGGCTGCCGGCGACGTTCTCGCAGCGTGTGGCTTCATGTATCGCTTCGGCAGGGCCGTGGCACGCTGGGATGAGTTGCGCAGCGACGGCAAAACTGGCCGCATCGCGCATTTCTCTGGTTCCTTTCACAGCAACGCCCTCCACGCTCCCTGGTGGCGTGACCGCACCAAGTCGGGCGGCCAGATGGTCGAGCAGCTGATCCATATCGTTGATCTGGCACGATCCAACCTTGGCATGCCACGCTCCGTCTTTGCCAGCGCCACGCGCTTCGGCCATGCCGAGGTGCCCGATTATTCGGCCGAGGACATCAGCGCCATGATCCTCACTTACGACAACGGCGCCATCGCCACGCTCCACGCCTCCAACCTAAGTGTTCCTGGCCGCTGGGCCAAGAGCTGGAAGATTGTCGGCGAGCGCATGACCGGGCAATTCAGCGACTGGAACAAGGGCGAGATTACCCCGATCGATCCTATCGTCTCGCCCGAAATCATCACCGCAACGGTCGATCCCTTCGTCGCCCAGCTTGATGATCTCACAGGCGCAATCACCAATGGCCGGCCGCCGCGCGTGCCGCTCCGGGATGGTGCCGAAAGCCTGCGTATCGTCCTTGCCGCGCGGCAGTCCGCCGATGAAAAACGCGAGATATTCCTGTGACGTTCAACCCCGACGACCAGAGCTTCATCATTGGTGGCATCCGCCTTGCCGATCTCGCACCCAGCATCGATGGCGCCATCCCGCTGCATCGTGTTGAAGCGGTCGGTATCACGGGCATAAGCTGGCGCCTCGATGACGGCAGCCTCGTGACCCTGCGCGTCAGCGGTGAAAGTCTCGACCTCACGCTCTCCGAATTTGCCGGCGAGCGCCAGCTGGCGGCATTGGGCATCCATATAGGCAGCATTGCCAATGTCCGGCAGTACCTGCGCAATGGCTATATGAGCTGGGACGGCAGCTACTTCGTGGAACCCGACGCTGCTCGCGATGTCGTGGTATCCGATCCTACCATTTCGCAAGGCTACGCCGCTACCGCCCTCCTTCCTCGGGTCGGACGCGGCGCGGTCGTTCTTGGTTTCCTGCGCCATGATCGGTATCAGTCGCGCATTTCCTTCGACTTCATCGAAGGACCACTGTCGCTCTCGATCGAGACCCTGATCGATCGCAAGCCCTTCACCGGCGCGATATCCACCGAGACAATGACCCTGTTCGCCGCCGACGAGGTGGAAGAAGGCCTCCGCCGCTGGGCCCGCGCGGTGGCCGACGCCGCGCCGCAGAAACCGCGCCTGCCCGAGCGGCGCATCACCGGCTGGTGCTCCTGGTATAATCTTTATGCTTCACTCGACGAGCCGGTTCTGCGCGAGCACATGGATGCCGCCGCACGCTTTCGCGATGAGTACCAAGTGCCGCTCGAAATCTTTCAGATCGACGACGGCTTCACGCCCGAAATGGGCGATTGGCTCGACTTCAAGCCGCAATTTCCCAACGGCGTCGCTCCGTTGATGGCAGAGGCGCGGGACAGGGGGTTTACGCCGGGTCTCTGGATCGCCCCCTTCATGGTGGGCAACCGCTCGCGGCTCTTTGCCGAACACCCCGATTGGGTCGTCCGCAGTCGCGCCGACGGCAATCCGCTCGCACCGATGAAATTCTATGGCGAGTTTCGCTGGCACAAGCGCAGCGAGGAATACTACGTCCTCGACATCACTCATCCCGGCGCCGAGGACTATATGCGTCAGGTGTTCCGCACCTGGGCACGCGACTGGGGCTGCGGCTATTTCAAGGCCGATTTCATGCATCTCGGCTCCACTTACGGTCCCGACGAGGCCGTCTGGCACGAGGACGGCCTTTCCCGCATCGAGATCTGGATGCGCATGCTCCGCCTGATGCGCGAGGAAATCGGCGACGCCCTGCTGCTGCTGTCCGGATCGCCTATCTGGGCTCCGGTCGGTTATGCCGAGGCCGTGCGCATCGGGCGCGATGTCGGGGTCACCTGGCACGGCCACTACTCGGCCCAATCGCTGTTGCGCGACCAGACCACCCGCAATTTCGCCAATGGCATTCTGTGGCAGGCCGATCCGGACTGCATCCTCCTCCGTGACCGCTTTCATGACCTCACGGACGATCAGGCCATCTCGCTGGCGACCTTTGCCGGCCTCGCCGGCGGCATGGTCATGACTAGCGACCATCTCGACGAGGTCTCGCCCAAGCGCAAAGCCATGTTTGCAGCGTTCCTGCGTCAGACCGAACCACGACCCTCACATTTCCCCGCGATTGGCCGCGCCGCCCTGCGCTATTCGCTTGGCACAAACCACTTGGGCAAACCCGCCGCCCTTACCACCTCGGACGCTGTGATCATGCAACATATCGTGGAGGCTGAGGGGACGGTCAGCATCAACGCTTTTAACACCGGCGCGCAAATTGCTAACGTCATTTTGCCGAGCGGACCTAACGTCCAGCAGTCGCACGATGGCGCAGTAAGCGGAAAATCCGGGATACTGGATCCCTTCCAGTCCCTTTTGATCAGACTGGTTCAGGCGTCAGATGAATCCGAATTCCCTGATCCTATTGTCTTCGGAAGTTCCCGCTCTTAAAGCCGCCGATCACCCTCGCGCCCCATTCCGGTCGTCAAGACGGGACTTCGGCAGTTCCGAAAGCAGCCGCTGTGGGGCCCTCATCACGGCATAGTTGTCACCAGTTTGACCAGGGTCTGGTAAGCCAGCAGGCCCCGCGTGACTCTGGGATCCGGCGCGCCTTCAACATCGCGTCCGCTGTAGTCGGCGTATCGCTCGATGTCGCTTTCTCGACACACACCTGTCTGAACCTCATGAACTTGTATTTGGGACGGACCCAGGCTGGCCAGCGCGTGCAGCGTACCGGCGGGAACGTCTACACTGTCACCTTCAAGGACGATCACGATCTTGGAATCGAGGACCGCTGCGAAAGTCCCTTTAACCGCAGTCCAGCGTTCGCTTCGGCCCTTATGGCTCTGGAGGCTGAGCACTTTCCTGGGAAGGATCGTGATGATCTTTTCGATTTGCTCCTCCTCCCCCCGCTGGGCAGTCGCCACGACCTCATATGAGCCCCATGGGCGACTGTCCCTGTCGCCGATCCGGTATTGTCTGGAATGATCCGGGTGCAATTCATCTGCTGACGCGCTCATGCGACCACCTTGAGCTTTGATGACTGCAACAGAACGGCGACTTTGCTGGCCTGAGCGAACCGCACCGACGAGGTGTGTTCGATATGAAAGAGCGACCCTATCGCTGTCTCGAGACCATAGTAGACCCTGTCACCCAGGTAGCTGACGTTCGTGATCACAGCCTCGATTGCGTCTGGCTCTGCCTTTGAAGTGAGGGTCGTAGCCTCGGGCCTGATGACCAGAGTGCCTTCTCCCCGTACATCGCCATTTCTCACTGGAATGCGATGCTGCTCGACCACGGCATGGCAAACGCCATCGCCCCCCGCTTCAACAACACAAGGCACCAGATTGGCTTCGCCGATGAAGCCGGCGATAAATTTGGATTTGGGGTCCTCATATAGAGCCCTGGGCGTCCCGTCCTGCGCCACACGGCCCTTTTCCATCACGACAATTCGATCGGAAACGGCCATGGCCTCTTCCTGGTCGTGGGTGACGTAGACCGTCGTGACCTGCAGACGTTGCTGCAGGGTGCGGATTTCTTCGCGGACCTGGCGGCGCAGCTTGGCGTCGAGATTTGACAGTGGTTCGTCGAGTAGCAGCACCTCGGGCTCAAGGACGACGGCGCGAGCGACGGCAACACGCTGCTGCTGGCCGCCTGACAACTCGCTGGGCAGCCGCGAGCCATAGCCTTCCAGGCCGACAAGGGCGAGGGCATGCTCGGCACGTTCAGCGGCCTCGGCCTTGCCAACCTTGGTCATCCGCAAACCGTAGGACACGTTGTCCAACACGGACATGTGCGGAAACAGAGCGTAGGACTGGAACACCATGGCCACGTTGCGATAGGTGGCGGGCAAATTGGACACGTCGGTATCGCCAATAACGATTCGGCCGGCGGTGGGCAGCTCGAGGCCGGCAATCATGCGCAGCGTCGTCGTCTTGCCGCAGCCGCTGGGCCCTAGCAGCGTGACAAGCTGCCCTGGCTCGATGATTAGGCTGATTTCGTTGACTGCCCGGACCTTCCCGTAGTCCTTGCAGACATTGGTGAACCGGACCTGACCGAACTGGTGGGGCACGAGTGAACTAGCGGGCTGGGATTGCATACACGGTGATCAGCACCAACCAAAACCAGGGGGTGGTGAGGAGCTCGTCGGGGGGGCCGTACCTGCAGAAATGAAAGGGGAGGGGGGTGTTTTAAGAAGGGGACGAGGGTTGTATGGTACATAGTAGTGTGTTGTGCTGCATACAACACACTGACATATACAGCACGTAAATACATTCTGCTTGTTAATGATGGGCATGTGTATGTTGTCATGTAAAACCCAAACACACACACCTCCCACACACATCACCCACCCGCATACACAGAGTATCCTCAACCATCCAATAGACCCCCACCCACCATGAGGGGTCCACTATGCCAAAGATCACTTGCACACGTGGGTACAGCATTACAAACGGAAACACCACCAGGTAGCTTCCTATCACTGCCGCACCCCACAGCCACGTCCAATATCGTGCCACTATGATGATTTCAAGGGTGATGACGCCTAGGAGGCCAATATACATGATTTTACCTGGGAGTGAAGAAATGAGAGGGGAAGAGGTGAGCGGGGAAGAAATGAGAGGGGAAGAGTAAAGGAGGGTCATTGTGGGAGCATTGATATGTATATGAGAACATAGTACACATACCTAGGCTATACACATCTGTTGTGCTCCCCTGTCCACCCACTGTCATTGCAAAGTATGGTAGGAAAAACACTGTGGCAGCATCGACTATAGCTAGAAATACTGCATCCACCCAAAACACCATGCTTGTCAAGCTGTGCTGTCGACGATAGAGCTGTGTGTGGGGGGGGAGGGGGGATGATGATGTACACGATGTGCATGGTGTGGTGGTGTGGTTTGTAATGTGGTGGTGTAGGTGGTGGTAGGAGTGAGTGCGTGGTGGTGTGGGATGGTATAGACTGTGCAAATGTGTGTGGCATGCATCAACACAAAACACCACACACCTACACAAAACACCACACACCTACCCAAGACATACCACACACCTACCCAACACACCACACACCTACCCAAAACACACCACACACCTGAGGAAACTGCTCCAGGGTAGTCAAATCCCTCACAGGCCTATCCAACAACGCAAACAGTAAAATGGGCAGGGAAGTAAAAAACACATTATACACAGCTGCAGGGATGCCATCTATCAGTGATTGCCCACTAAACCCACAAAACAGCTGGAAGAAGAAGAGCACGTAGGCAAAGATAATGTTTTTGTAAAAGGAATATTTGATAAGGCGAGCGAGGCGGTAGTGGCAGAGGGTGCCGTGTACGAGGAGGAGGCGTGTGAGAAAACTGTGTGCAGGGGGGGGGGAAGTGAGAGGGGAGGGGGGTGTGAAATGACAGGGGAGGGTGCGTAGTGCTTTGTATGTACAACTACAACACAAGCAACACAACAACAAGCATGCAATAGCACACATAAGTACATACATACACTCATACACTCATACACTTTTCCCACATCTCTTTTTCCCTGTACAATAGAACCCCACGTCTTCTTTTTTCCCCATACGCCATACCGAAATTGCCCTATTGCAAAATCGCTGTTGTTCACAGCCTGACGCCCCTCCTTGCCCATGATACCCACCCCTATATCCGCTGCTTGTATCATTGCAACGTCATTTGCACCATCACCAATAGCCAACATCTTGCCCTGCGTGTATGTGTGTTTTTTTGGGTGGTTCTTTTTGTGTTTTGTGGTGTTTTTTGGTATTTTTTCATTTTTGTGTGTGTGTATGAGTGAGTGAGTGAGAGAGAGAGAGATTGAGAGAGAAAAAGAGGGAGGGTTGAATGTGATGAATTTGAACACCTCATATGACATACTATACAACAATGATGGTGCATTGTCCATTGCTTGCACACACATCATCACACGCACACCACCGAGTATTTCCCCCCCACACCCTCCCTTCCTCCCCCCGACCTCCCCAACCTGTTGACGCCGGGCCCTCCTTCTCAGCCACCGCAGGGCCCCCCCGGCCCCCCCCTCTGCCTGCTGCATTTCCCACTCTGTCATCAACTTCACTATAGCCGCCTTTTGAGAGGGGGAGGCACGACACACAATGACACTATGACACCCGCTTCCCAGGGCCGCCAGGAGGGGCTCGTGGGGGGTGCCGAGGATGTGGGTGAGTGTGTTGCCGTCAATCACGAGCTCACTGGCGTGGTGGGTGGTGTCGGTGGGGGTGTTGGTAACGGAGAGGAGGTGCTGGAGACGCTGTGCTGCCGCTGTGTGGTGGGGGCGATGTTTTGTGTTGTGGTGTATTGTAGTATGGTGTAGTATGGTGTGTTGTCGTGTGATGTGTGGTGTTGCATTGTAGTGTGTTGTAGTGTAATGTATTGTTATATATTGTATTGTAATGTACTAAATAACAAAATAATAAAATAATAAAACAATAAAATAAATGTCAACATGTTGCATGGTACACCAAGAGGGACATCATTCTGTGCCCCCCACCCACCATCACCCCTGCATGATCCTACCTGTTGGTGAATCAGCATTGCAAATCATCAGTGCATCCGGGTTGTGTATGAGCTTGCATGATACGCCAATGTTGATAGCTGTTTCCTGCTTATCACCTGTAATCATCCACACCTTTATGCGAGCTGACAAGAGGGTGTTGATTGCCTGTGCGTGCATGAAGAGGGGGGTGGGAGGGGGGGAACAGGGTGTATGCAGGGTGGGGTAGATGTACACTGGAGAGGGTGTGTGTGTGGGAGTGTGTGTTGTTGGGAGTGTGTGTTGTTGAAGGTGTGTTTGAATGCACATCCAGCAACAATTGCACACATATTTTTTCATCACAACAACTACACACCTATCTTTTCACCACAACAACCCACATATACAACACAACCCTCCACATTCCTCCACACCCTCCCCACCCCTCCACACACACACGCACACCTCAGGCACACCATCCTGCAGTTTGTCCTCTATACCGGTACACCCCACCAGCTGCAACCCCTGTTCCACCTCCTTCATGAGGGTACTCATAGCCACCTCACGTCCCTCTAGCTGGGATGCAGCTGACTGGTACCAGGTATCCCAGTCGTTGTAGGTGTGGGGGGAGAGCTGCCGAGTGGCGAGGAGGAGGGTGCGCAAGCCCTGTGAGAGTGTGAGTGTGTGGGGTTGGTGAGTGTGGGTGAGTGGGTGGGAGGGTGTTTGAATGTGTGGGTGGGTGGGTGGGTGACTGAGAAAGAGAGAAAGTGGGTGGGTGTGTGGGGGGGGGGGGATGGGGAAGAGTGTGTGGGTGTGTGTGAGAGAGAATGTAGGTGTGTGAGAGTGTGTGTATACATGTGTGTATATGTGTGCAAGTAGACATGTGCGTGTGTGTGTGTGCAAATCTGGCACTAGACACAGCATACATAATAAGTGGGTACCAACACACGCAACCCAACATACACACCTTGGTTGCAAACACATGCAGGGTGTTTTGTACATCACTCAGCAACACAGCGGTGTGGGTGGTGGGGTGTAGGAGTGGCAGCATCTTGGCATCAGCACCCTTTGAGTATATACGAATACTACCTGTATGTGGTTGTGTTTGTATAGAGTGTGTGTGTGTGGTTGTATGTGGTGTTGTGTGTGTGTACAGTGGGTGTAGGCTGTGTGTATATGGTGTTGAACAGCAACATGCTCGTCACACATACACACACACAACCACATGCACCCATATTAACAACACAGCCACATTTGATTGCATGCACACTCTACACCACCACCGCTCCCCCTTGCACTCCATATATACCTACCACCACCACCACCACCACCACTCCCCCCATACCATCAGGTGTTCGAGCAATCACACTCATACGCCCCCGTTCACTTGAAAATTCAAACACGTTGAGAATTTCAAATTCAACCGTATCACCCAGCATGCACAGCGTGACGTGTGTCATGCTGCGTGCTATGAATTCAAATCCCAATTGGCGGGCCCCTTCCACCAGTGCAACCTCATCGGGGGAGGGGCCCTGTGGGAATGGGTGAGTGTGGATGTGTGTGGATGTGTGTGGATGTGTGTGTGTGTATAAATGTGTGTATAATGATGCGTGCGTGTAGGTAGTAGAGGGTGGGGACAGTGTTCGGGGTGGGAGTGGTGGTGATTATACTGTGGGCATTTGTTGGCGGCGTGCGGTATGTGTTTGTGGGGGTGGGTGGGCGGGATGATGTGTGTGGTGGTATGGGATGTATGGGGGTGGCCTTGTGTGTACGGCAGGTAGGGTATGCCTGTGTATAGTTTCAGACGTGCAAACTGACCCTTTTTTGGCGTTACAGACAATGTAGTTACCTTGTACTGCATACGATTGTATATGTACACATTGTATATGATACTATACCTACACATCTCCCCAACACAAACCCCACCCATGCACCTCCCAACCTCCCACCCCGTACACATTCAAACCCCCTACAACACAGGCAGCACTTTATCAAGCGTCAGCAACAGCGACGGGCAACCACCCTGCTTGAGCGCCTCCGTCAAGAACAGCAAGAAGCCACCACACATCATCGATTCCCTACCACATCATGTCCTATTTGCTTTGACCAGTTGTCCTCCGATGCGTTGACCAGCGGGGGGGTGAATGGGGGGGGTGGGGATGCACATGGTATGGTGTGTGTTGGGGGGGTGCATGGGTGGGGGTGCGTGTTGGGGGTTGTGTATGCACTTACATTCTTGTGTATGTCCCTGCATGCTTGTGTATGTCCCTGCATGCTTGTGTATGTCCCTGTATGCTTGTGTATGTCCCTGCATGCTTGCCACCTGTATACACACATGCCCCCAGTGCACATGCATACCCACACACCCGTAAACAGGTGCACACACTCACCATCATAACGAAGACCACGGCAACAATGATGATGATGATGATGTTCTCACAAACGATGATGATGTTCTTACCGAGCGCAACCCCCTGCTGCAACACCAACACCCACCAGCAGGAACACAAGGGGGGCCTGTATTGAGTGGGTTGCGTAAGCGGCCCCTTGCTCTTCCATGTGGTCATGTCTTTTGTGAACCATGTATTGACCAGTATGTGGTGGTGGTGGTGCGTGTGTTGTACTTGCATGTATGTTTGTGTGTTGTGCTTGCATGTATGTGGAGCAGGCCAGTAGGGTGTTGCTCGTTTGTACATGTGAGTATGTTTGCACACATATTGTCTCTCCTCATGTCTGTATAGTGCATTATACATACTAGTACACTATGCATACTCACGTGCACACCTCCTCCCACACACCCTCCCACACACTCTCCTCCCGCACACCTCTCACAACACAGGTGGCTCACATCACACACCACATGTCCCATATGCCGTGCAGACCTTGGCACTGACCCACCCCCAGACAACAACACCCCACCCCCACCCCCACGCACCACCGACCCACCCACCCAACCACCCCCACAAAGCCGGCCCCGCCCCACATGGTGGCGGTACAGGGGCCACTGGCCCCCCCGAGCCCGCTGCTGGAACGAAGCTGCGTATCTGAGTGAATTTGATTTTCGACTGCGTCGTCTCCACATGCTCTACCCTGATGTTGTGACTGATATGGTGGTGGCTGACCTGCTTGCCCAGGCCCGTAGGGGGCAGGTGGTTGACTGGCAAGGGGTGGTTGCGAGGGATATGGCGGATAGAGCGGAACGTGCAAGATTAGAGCATAGGGGGAGGAGTGGGACGTCCATGTCGTTTGGGGGGGGGAGGAGTGGGGGGGGTGGAGGGGCTGGGGGGTCATGGTGAGGAAGAGGGGGGTGAGGAAGGAAGCGGTTGGGTGAAAAAGTAAGGGAATTAATGTTTGGTGTTTTGTTTGTGCATTGTGTTTGTTTGTGTTTTACTGATGAGTATATCACATGATGTCAATGTCATCATCATCGCTGTCATTATCATGATTTTTTGTGTACATGTAGAATAAATGAACATCACCATCCAGGTGCTGTAACACACAAAGCCTCTGTTGTTCATGTGTACTCGTACAAAAAGATGGGTTTTGCAGCGTGATTGCATTACCAATTAAAACACACACTCGACAATAAAAACACACACGTACAATCAACGACTACGCAGCACCAATGCCCACGACATCCAACACACCACCAGCACGCAACACCACCAGCAACGTCACGTCCCCTGGCACCTCCACCAGTGCAGCCCCCACCACCTCTTGGCCCCTGTCTACATCACCAACGACACTCACACGGTCCCCCATGGGGTTCCTTATAGGGTCCCGCAGAGGGTCCCGCACAGGATCTCGCATGGGGTCCCCCATGGGGTCCCGCAGACTATCCAATTTGCGTAAGAGTTGTCGTCCATGATCACACCCTGGTGGTACATTGCAGTAGACGTACACCATATGCTGTGACTCCACCATTGCAGCTGCTATCAGAGGCGTGCCCGGGGTGGCGAGTGGGATGTATCGTGCTGCTGGTTTACCTGTGGGTGGAATTGGTGTACATGGGTGAGGTTGTTGTACATGGGTGAGGTTGTTGTACATGGGTGAGGTTGTTTACATGGGTGAGGTTGGTCAATGGGAAAGAACCATATACACACGCAACACATGCAACCCATAAACCACATGCAACACACATAAACCACATCCAACACAGATACCTGCTGCAACGTAAGCCAGTGCTGGTATCTCTGCCACATGCTCTACACATGCACGTGGGGTAGCAGCTGCAGCATTCAACCGCACAACAGCAAGGTCAACATCATCGGTCAAACCTGTGGGTTGACCATGCCTCATGTGTGCAACAAACTACAGTGTGTTTGTTTTTGTGTGTTTGTGGTGCAAAACTCATGTAAACTTCAAGTACACCATTGCATGGGAGATGCATCAACCGTTGACCCATGTTGACCATGAAATGTGTTGACTGCCTACCTAAAAGTGCAGCATGTTGCCAACCATCTGTGCTGCTTGCTGTCAGTACACAATGAGCACCACAATCTATGCTTGCAAACACACTCCACCTGCTTGTAGAAGCACCACCATCACGAAGGCCACCATCATGTTGACCACCATCATCTTGACCATCATGTTGACCGTCAGCATGGTGGGTGCTGTTCAACGCATGCACAGTGATGACGCATGGTGGGTATGGTACGGGGTCGTCATCCTCTCTGTAGATATCTGCCCACTCATTACGTTGTATACCATCTGTGTGTTTGTGTAGGGTGTAGGGTGTGTGTGTGTCAAGTGGCGCGTGTACACAGTGTGTCTCAAGTGCATGCAAGGCGATGAATATATAACCAGCTTGTTTTATCATTATTATCATTATCATTATCATCATCATTACCTAACCCAGTGTCCATTGTATCTGACGTGTACTGCGCCAACCGCTGAACCGCCTCTTGCAAAGTACGGGGATCCACCTCCTCCTCCTCCCCCTCATGCTGCCCACCACCTCGCTGCTCCCCTCTCATTTCCATAGAGGGGCCCTGTTCCGCCGTCATGGTCAACGCTGAGGGTTGACCAATTGTCTTGGGTGGGCATGTGGCAAGCAGAACCCGTTGTTGTGTGACATCCACTGATACAGCAAAGGGGTGCATGCTGCTATGCTGTGTATGAAGGGATACATGGTTGGGGGGGAGCACATGACCATCACCATACTATCATATTCATCGAATCATATTGACCATGATCATCAAATCATATTGACCAACCTGTATTATCTCAACATCCACCACCCGCCATGCCCAGCCTTCCTCTCCCACCCAACACTGCAATTGTACACTATACACACTACAGGGTGATGTGTCTGCAGCAGTACCACCAGCATGCAACGTCCACACAACAGCCATGATGCGTATGCATGGGTTGCTATTATTACTCGTATTCACATCTGTGTCATGCGTATCATGCGTACTACCATTGGTATCATTATTATTATTATTATCAACAGTATCATCATAATTATGAGTAATGGCCCATGCAGCAGCAATACAAAGGGGCTGCACAGTGTCAAGAGGGGGGGCTGATGGCAGGGGGAAGAGGGGCCCTGCTGCGAGGTGGTAGGGACCTGCATGTGGGGTATATTGTATATATGAAATCATGCATTGCTCATTGCTCATTCAATCACACCCTGTGCTACACGTGGGTAGTGCTCACAATATCACCACCCACAACAACAAATGCTCAAATTGAAATACCAACACATGCACAAAGCCAATGATGATGATAACCATGATAACCATGATGACAACAATGACAACGCATACCATGGGACACGCCAACCACCAAATGCAGGTCGCCCCCACCAAGAGACAGCAGCATGAGTTGGGTGGATGGCAACATGTGCTGTACTTCTGTGTGCATCTGTACGCCACACATCTGTGGTGCGAGTGGGTGGGGACATGGGGATGGAGGATTGTGGACGGAAATGGTGTTATTTGGTTTCTGACACACATACCGTGTAGGGCAAGCGTGGTTGTTCTTTGGGTAGTGGTGCGTTGGGTTGTGGGAGGTGATCTGTGGTGGTGTGGATGATGTTGCGACATGCATGCACATTATCACAAGCCACGCGTCACCATACACAGTACGTACCAATGGCAATGGATATGTGCAGCTCCTCGTGTCCCACATGGATGCAACACAACTGCCATGTACCACTGGTTGGAACGACAATTGTGTAGAGATGATCACCCACTCGCATGAGGCAGTTGACCAAGGCAGCTAGACGTGCATGTGCATAATCTGTGCCTGATCTGTGTGACATGACGGGTGGTGACTTGATCTTTGGCAGGCGTTGCATTGTTTGTGAAGCAGGCATACGTGGTGGCAGGCATGACCATTGATGGGAGTGGATGAGAGGTGCATTGCAGCTGGTGTTCCGGATCCAACTTCCAACTTGCAAAGTTGGGATTGCGTAGGGATGATTGCAAGGGCAAGCTGTTCATCTGCATCATATTGGTTGTGGTCGTCAAAATGTTTGAGAGACAATTGGTGAATAGCCACAACATTTATCAACTTAAATTTACTAGTACTGATCCTAAATCAACATATCTGCGAGGGATATCCTGCAGGATAGGTGAACCATCCATGCCGTTGTTGATCAGTACCACATTATGCAGCAAGCAAACAGTGTACCCCTGCGCCTTTTTCGAATGATCATGCGTTGGGCACACTCGTATAAAGACATGCCATTCACACTGAGCCAGGGTAAGGTGAAGGCAACTTGCCCACATCATCATGCAACACACACCGTCATCCACCACCCCCTTCGTGGTGCAACATCCATCATGCAGCTTGCCCGTGCTGAATTCCGTGCCAATAAACACACGTACAATGAGCAGCTGCGTCAGGATGCAATAAACAGGGCCATGGTTGCACTGCAATATCTGAAGATGCACATGCAACCGCTGCTCGATCACTGGCGCCATATGCGAGCTGCGCACCTGGATCGTGATGGTGTGCTCTATGGTGTGGGACAGGTTGTCCAGCATGTGCAGCACAACTACAAGGGTGTTGTATACGGTATTGGTGGTGCAGGATGTGCACGGGATAAGGATGAGGATGATTATGGACGCATGCTATACCACCTCAGGTTGGGATGCAACCTGCCAGCGACAGGATGAATGGACAGGGCAAGCATCATTGACACAACCATATTATGAGGTGCTTGTGGACCAACAGGATGCACTTGCATGCTTTGGCAGGCCATGTTCAGGTGTGTTGGTAGTAGGTATGGATGTGGTACACCACATTGCGCATCATATGCTGTTCATGCATACACAGTGGTGTATGTGCCAGAAGACCAGCTCAAGCTTGCTCTCCCACGACCCATAACGCACCATGTGATAGATTCTGGTGAGGTGTTCACCAAGTATGATGCAGGGCTTGGACGATACGTGCCACACGAGATTCTTGCGTATCGATACCCAGCAGACTTCCCCTGGTTGTAGTGTGGACCCGTGGATGTGGGCCTGTGGTATACGGAGTCCCGGGTCTACTGGCTCCTACATCTGGTTTTTGATTTTTACACTTTCACATTTCCACTCTCATTCATTTCTGTAACTCGTACACATAGCATAATCATCCCATAGACCATCATCACACTGTGAAAAACCCACACTGAAAACACCAAGTCCTTTCACATTCCACGATGGCACGCAAAGACGACCCAATGTCTGGGCTCCTGTCCAACCTGGATGGCATTGATTCCAATTTGTTCAAGCAGCATCAGAGCATGTCAGCACAGAAAAAAGCCAAAGCATCGAGTGCTACGACGTCAGGTCCACCACGACCGTCGCCAGGTGCCAGCAACACCTCATCCACATCATTTACTGCTACATCTACACCATCAGCTGTCAAGCCAATGGGAATGGCAACCACGGGCGCACAACCTTCCAAGCATCCGACCAGCATGTACAGCACGAGTCAACAACGAGACGCATTCAGTGGACTTGATGATGTCATGATGGGTAGCAACAGGTATGGAGGATGATGGACAGGTGGGTGTCAAAAGGGAGGAGGTACATGGATGATGTGTCACGTGCACAGGGCGCCCGCATCCACACCTCCTGCACCCCCACGGCCGCCGTCCTATGACAGCTTGACTGTGCAGCCAACTGGTATGCAATGGTGCTGGTCCATTTACTCGTTCGTCAAGCAACCTGCACATTTTATCAACGCACGTGATATCAATACCAACAACATCGTTCCCCCCCAACAACAGGCCCAGCTCCAATCAACAATAATGCCACTCTTGGCAACGACTTGGATTTCTTGTTTGGCAGCACCAGCAATGCAGCACCACCAATACCAGCAGCAAGCAACTCCGATTTGGGGTTTGATTTCGGCATCAGCCATCATCCTCCACCACAACCCAGTGGCAGCAGCATGGGGGATTTACTCGGCACAAGCAGTAGTGGTATACGTCCAACAGCACCCACAACAGCAACGTCAGGGTCTGTGCATAGTGACTTAGATCTGTTTGGTCAGCCATCCGCTGTTGGGAGCAGTACTGGGGGTCAGCCTGGGGGCGCTGCTGAGGAGTATGCAGACATATTCACACGCATACGCAGCAAGGTATGTGTGCTGTGTGGGTGTGGAGCTTTTCACCACCAGTTACAGTTTGTGAAGATGCCCAACAAACCATGGTCATATGCAACAACCAATCATCACATCGTCTCCACATGTCCGCATCATCGTCCACAACAGGAGGGTGCACCACCAAGCCCACGGACACATACCACCACCACAGCACCACCAACAGCAATGCCCAGCTTTGAAAAGCCAGCTTCTGTGAAATCACGTACACCTTCTCAAGCATCTGCCATCCATGGGGATGCAAGGGATGCACAAGAGGCACCGCCCCTGGGTAGCAGCCCTGTGATTGGTGGCCGAGGGAGCAGCACCAATGCTGCTCCTGTTGGTAGTAGCAGTGTTGGGTATTTTGATAGATTTGGTGATGACGAGCAAAGGCATGCACGTCGGGCATCGGACCCATTGGAGGACGAGGAGGAAGGGGGGCCCCCACCACCTGCATACGATGCAGTATGTTGTCGTTTATTGCAGCATGTGCATGCATCATGTTCTGGCATGAGTAAATCCCAGCATGTGGTGATCCCACGCGCATCATGATGTGTTGGTATATACATGCAACCCCATGACACCCGCACCACACACATCACCACCACTGCAGGTTGTACCACACACCCACGACTGGGGGGCATCCAACCCCAACACCATGCAGCTCCCACAGAGCGCAGCAGAGGTGAAAAAGCAAGCAGAAAAGATAGGCAAATGGCTCGCTGGTGGGGCACGAAAGCTCGCCAAGGCCGCTCAACAAAAAGCAAAAGAAGTACAAGCCAATTTGAGTGAAATGGACATGGCTGGCCGTGTCAAACCCCGACCAAGTGGGCACAGTCCCTATGGTGAGCGCATGGATAGCGACGACGAAGGCGGGCATGCTGGTGGGGGGGTTTCCGGGGGGGATTCTGGGCGATATGGTGGCAACAGCAACGCTGGTGGGTTTGGGGGTGCGGATCATGGTAGCAGTAGTGCCCATGGTGGCAATGATGGTGGTCATGGACGCAATGATAATTCCTATGGGATGAATGGTAGTGGTCGGCCTCGCTCAGAGCAGCAGCAGCGTGGACAGGATGGCTTGGATGACCTTCCGGAACATTATTATGAGTGGGCAGCAACACTGGCACAGATACAGCATGCGAGTGACCAGCGTCAGGTGTTGGATGGCATGCCGGAGGACGAGAGGAGGGTGCTTGTGCGGTTGATGAAACAGCAGGGGATGGCGGATCCGTATGATGAAGGTTTGCCACGCAGGTGTGTGGTGGTGGTTGTGTGGGTGTTGTTGTGTATGGACATGTGTGGGTGTTGTGTAAAGGATTGGTACATACAAGAGCATACATGATACTCAACAAGAGCATTCATGATATACTACATATCTGTGTGCTTTACACACCTACTTTTACACCCACGCACAGCACGCCCACCATCACCTACAACAACCCACCTCATACCCACCCACCGTCACTCACAGGCCATCCTCCGCACCCACCCCACCCTCCCCCCGTGCATCTCAAGACCTCTCACGACCACCACTACCAGCTGCAAAACCAGCACCCACAGGCCCAGTTCAACATGCACAACCTCAGGCAGACCTACTGGGTTTATCCACTGATGGTGGTGGTGGTGGTGGTCGGGGTGGTGGTCGGGGTGCAACAACCACCACTACGGCATCTCAAAACACAACAGCATCAGCAAAACCACCACCAACAAGACCAGCACCAGCAGTCGTGGACCTGCTTGGTGTGCATGATATGACCGACACGCCACCTGGTGGTGGGGGGAAACTACACACCCCACACCCCACACCAGCTGCATCATCCAACAACCTGGATGATTTCTTTGGTGGTGGTGGTGGTACTGCCAGTCACACAGCTACTTCCAGTCATACAACCTATGCAAAAGAAGAAACTGATTTCTCTGCAATGTTTGGTGAGGGCCCCTCCAGTGGTGCCCGGGGTGGTGGGGTGGTGGGGGATGCCATGATTGACTTTGGGTTGGATGACATGGGGGAGACACCGGCAGAGTTTGCAGAGCTGTATGCAGGGGAACAGGTATGTGTGGTGGCTTGTGTGTTTTTGAGGGGTTGATAGGGTCGAGAAATGTATTCGGTTTTTTTTGTTGTTGGTGGTGGTGGTGAAAGTGATGTGTGTATACTAGTATGGGTATGCACACACCCATCCATCATATGGACAGCCCCATCCACAAACACACCCATGACCCACCACCTTATGTCACACACCCACCACCTTGAATCACACACCCACCACCCAGGGTGACGATAATGAACCAGAGCTACGCAAGCAAGCACGTGCCCGTCGACTTGCTGCCATGCATGCCCGCATGCGTGAAAAACTCGCTGCCAAACTCGAACAGGAACAAGCAGAAGCAGATGAAAAGGCCGAAAAAGTGCGATATCGTGAGCAGTACAAACCGGCCATTGACGCATGGTCAAACCAGAAAAAGGACAATATTCGAGCACTGTTGAGTACCATGCACAGTGTCATGTGGGAGGGGAGTGGGTGGAAACAGCCCTCTATGGCGGATATCGTAGATGCACAGAAAGTAAAACGGTGGTATATGAAGGCCAATTTGGTCGTGCACCCTGACAAGGTGAAACAAAAGGGGGGGACGGTGGAGCAGCTGACTATCGCGGATATGGTTTTTGATGTGCTCAAGCAGGCGTGGGCCAAATTTGAGGCGAGTGAGTTGAGATGATGAGGGAGGAGGGGTGTGTGGATGACAACAGTGTGGGGTGGATGATAAGGTTGGGGGGGAAATGATATGGTTGGGGGTGAGGATGATATGGTTGGGGGGAAAATGATATGGTTGGGGGTGAGGGTGATAGTGTGGGGGGAGGATGATGACGGTGGGGAGGAAACGGGTTGTTTATGTTTTATAATGACAATGCACGACACAGCACATGTGAAGTGCATACATCATGTGTTGTTCTTTTGTGCATGTGATTTGCAGTGCAGATAGTGTGGGTGGGGTGCTCCCATTATAGGGTACCCATGCTTGTTATATGCATAATCTGACCTTGTGTGCACCTTGAGTGTACCTTTTGTACTTGTTCAAATGAATGTGATATACCCCTATCACCTATTGATATGGTGTGCTGCTGCGATGCGGTGCCACACTGTGCCCTGCTGCTGTGTTGTCACTCTGTTGCTGTATGTGTAAATGCACTGCTATCGTCACTCGGGTGTCATCATTGGTTGTTCGTTCTGAGGTAGCAAAAATAATAATGATGTACAGCTCAGTGTACAGTAAACAGAAATACACTCATGATAATCAGGAAACATAGGACAGAAACTACACAGTGCACGCAAGGCCAACACCAACACTGGGGACATGATCATGCAAAACAACAAGCAAAAACACACGTGTCATGATTGCATTGGCTGCAAACTTCCCCCCCATTCCACTGCAGCAATTTGTGTTGCCATGTCCTGTTGCACTTGCACCACAGCTGCTTGCTGCTGCCTGTAGGTAGGATTAGCATGATAGTCAATGATGAAGTGAACACCAGTCAATGATGAAGTGAACACCAGTCAATGATGAAGTGAAGAGCAGGTTGCATTCCATGCATTGTGTTGCTTCAAGCAACTACACACACATCCATACCTCACACCCTGCCTCAGAAACAACAACTCAAACCCCTACCACAATCAACACTCCTACCCCACCTGAGCTGTTCCAGGGCGTCCTTGCGTGCTTGTATCTGCACCCGCAGCATGTGTGCCATCGTTGCACGTGCCTGCACAGGTCGTAACAGGGCCAATACATAGTGTATGTTCCGGAAGAGCACCCCCAGTGCTTCAAGTTTACGAGCCGACTCCCCTGGGGCGTGTACGAGGGTGTGCAAGAGGTCGAGAAAGCTTATGATGAGGTCTGTTGTGAGGGTGCGCAGCTGTTGCTTGAAATCTGTGTGGTGTGGAGGGGGATGGGGTGTGGAGGGGGATGGGGTGAAAGTCAAGGGGGGATGCAACGAGGTGGGTATTGGGGTATGTGCTTGTTAATGTGTCTGTGCAGTGTCTATGCTACCTACCTATGCTACCATCTGGTCTGGTTTGGTACAGCTGTCGTACTCGCAAGGGTGGGATTCCGGTTTGCACCTGTGGCACCGATGTACCGATGATGCTGTACCAGGAAACCAGCAAGAAACTGGCTACATACTACAATATACCGTGCATAGCTCTCCAAAGACGCGATATTCATCATCTTGAGGGATTTCTGGGGGCTGCAATGACGGTGTGGCTGCATCTGATGGATCATCCCTGTGGTCATGTGTTGAAACCATTGCTGTTTTGCCCATAATGCATTTGTAAATGGAGGTGGCATTACCTGCACAATGCATAATATGCGGGAGGGGGAGGAAAGGTCGATTGCTGCGCCACAGCTGCTGCATCTTGCTCCATGGCGTTGTTGCCTTGTTACTGCTTAGCCCACCCCCTCTCTTCTCTAGTTTGTTACAATGAATTTGTTGTTGTACTGTATAGACACAAATAAAGATACACCATGCTTCTCACTTGTGCATCTCTAGTGCAAATTCTACAGCACTGTCTCGTTTACCGTCCCCACCTCCTGTACACAAGTGCCAATATGTATCGTGTGATCTTTAACCACACTATGCACACACCCAACACGACACTCCTGCTGAGACCGACCCACACCGATATGCAGCTGCACACCTTCTGGATGCACCTTGGAGTTGCGGCGAACAGCCACACCAGCGACACCCTGGTGCACAGCAGCATGCTCCACCTCAACAGAGCTTGTGTGTGGTTGGGATATCACAGCAGGCGGGGATACAACAGCAGAGGACGTCGTGTCCACCAGCAGTGTGGCCTGGGGCACACCCCGCTTTGCAGTGAGCGTCTTTTGTTGCTGTGTGTGTGGTGGGGGGTGACATGGTGGTTTTCTTGTGGGGGTACGAAAAAAACACCCATGTGCATGTATGACCACGCACAATCCATGTACACATGCATGGTTGAAGACAGAGGACATGTCTTTCCACACCGTCCCCACCCAACACCACAACAAATACAGGGGGGGGAAAAGCAACTCTACTACCTTGCACTCTATTTCCGACACAATCATTGAGTCCTGTTGTCTATACAACCACATACACAGTCGTACAAACCACGAACTGCCAGCTGTGATTGCATACACGGTGATCAGCACCAACCAAAACCAGGGGGTGGTGAGGAGCTCGTCGGGGGGGCCGTACCTGCAGAAATGAAAGGGGAGGGGGGTGTTTTAAGAAGGGGACGAGGGTTGTATGGTACATAGTAGTGTGTTGTGCTGCATACAACACACTGACATATACAGCACGTAAATACATTCTGCTTGTTAATGATGGGCATGTGTATGTTGTCATGTAAAACCCAAACACACACACCTCCCACACACATCACCCACCCGCATACACAGAGTATCCTCAACCATCCAATAGACCCCCACCCACCATGAGGGGTCCACTATGCCAAAGATCACTTGCACACGTGGGTACAGCATTACAAACGGAAACACCACCAGGTAGCTTCCTATCACTGCCGCACCCCACAGCCACGTCCAATATCGTGCCACTATGATGATTTCAAGGGTGATGACGCCTAGGAGGCCAATATACATGATTTTACCTGGGAGTGAAGAAATGAGAGGGGAAGAGGTGAGCGGGGAAGAAATGAGAGGGGAAGAGTAAAGGAGGGTCATTGTGGGAGCATTGATATGTATATGAGAACATAGTACACATACCTAGGCTATACACATCTGTTGTGCTCCCCTGTCCACCCACTGTCATTGCAAAGTATGGTAGGAAAAACACTGTGGCAGCATCGACTATAGCTAGAAATACTGCATCCACCCAAAACACCATGCTTGTCAAGCTGTGCTGTCGACGATAGAGCTGTGTGTGGGGGGGGAGGGGGGATGATGATGTACACGATGTGCATGGTGTGGTGGTGTGGTTTGTAATGTGGTGGTGTAGGTGGTGGTAGGAGTGAGTGCGTGGTGGTGTGGGATGGTATAGACTGTGCAAATGTGTGTGGCATGCATCAACACAAAACACCACACACCTACACAAAACACCACACACCTACCCAAGACATACCACACACCTACCCAACACACCACACACCTACCCAAAACACACCACACACCTGAGGAAACTGCTCCAGGGTAGTCAAATCCCTCACAGGCCTATCCAACAACGCAAACAGTAAAATGGGCAGGGAAGTAAAAAACACATTATACACAGCTGCAGGGATGCCATCTATCAGTGATTGCCCACTAAACCCACAAAACAGCTGGAAGAAGAAGAGCACGTAGGCAAAGATAATGTTTTTGTAAAAGGAATATTTGATAAGGCGAGCGAGGCGGTAGTGGCAGAGGGTGCCGTGTACGAGGAGGAGGCGTGTGAGAAAACTGTGTGCAGGGGGGGGGGAAGTGAGAGGGGAGGGGGGTGTGAAATGACAGGGGAGGGTGCGTAGTGCTTTGTATGTACAACTACAACACAAGCAACACAACAACAAGCATGCAATAGCACACATAAGTACATACATACACTCATACACTCATACACTTTTCCCACATCTCTTTTTCCCTGTACAATAGAACCCCACGTCTTCTTTTTTCCCCATACGCCATACCGAAATTGCCCTATTGCAAAATCGCTGTTGTTCACAGCCTGACGCCCCTCCTTGCCCATGATACCCACCCCTATATCCGCTGCTTGTATCATTGCAACGTCATTTGCACCATCACCAATAGCCAACATCTTGCCCTGCGTGTATGTGTGTTTTTTTGGGTGGTTCTTTTTGTGTTTTGTGGTGTTTTTTGGTATTTTTTCATTTTTGTGTGTGTGTATGAGTGAGTGAGTGAGAGAGAGAGAGATTGAGAGAGAAAAAGAGGGAGGGTTGAATGTGATGAATTTGAACACCTCATATGACATACTATACAACAATGATGGTGCATTGTCCATTGCTTGCACACACATCATCACACGCACACCACCGAGTATTTCCCCCCCACACCCTCCCTTCCTCCCCCCGACCTCCCCAACCTGTTGACGCCGGGCCCTCCTTCTCAGCCACCGCAGGGCCCCCCCGGCCCCCCCCTCTGCCTGCTGCATTTCCCACTCTGTCATCAACTTCACTATAGCCGCCTTTTGAGAGGGGGAGGCACGACACACAATGACACTATGACACCCGCTTCCCAGGGCCGCCAGGAGGGGCTCGTGGGGGGTGCCGAGGATGTGGGTGAGTGTGTTGCCGTCAATCACGAGCTCACTGGCGTGGTGGGTGGTGTCGGTGGGGGTGTTGGTAACGGAGAGGAGGTGCTGGAGACGCTGTGCTGCCGCTGTGTGGTGGGGGCGATGTTTTGTGTTGTGGTGTATTGTAGTATGGTGTAGTATGGTGTGTTGTCGTGTGATGTGTGGTGTTGCATTGTAGTGTGTTGTAGTGTAATGTATTGTTATATATTGTATTGTAATGTACTAAATAACAAAATAATAAAATAATAAAACAATAAAATAAATGTCAACATGTTGCATGGTACACCAAGAGGGACATCATTCTGTGCCCCCCACCCACCATCACCCCTGCATGATCCTACCTGTTGGTGAATCAGCATTGCAAATCATCAGTGCATCCGGGTTGTGTATGAGCTTGCATGATACGCCAATGTTGATAGCTGTTTCCTGCTTATCACCTGTAATCATCCACACCTTTATGCGAGCTGACAAGAGGGTGTTGATTGCCTGTGCGTGCATGAAGAGGGGGGTGGGAGGGGGGGAACAGGGTGTATGCAGGGTGGGGTAGATGTACACTGGAGAGGGTGTGTGTGTGGGAGTGTGTGTTGTTGGGAGTGTGTGTTGTTGAAGGTGTGTTTGAATGCACATCCAGCAACAATTGCACACATATTTTTTCATCACAACAACTACACACCTATCTTTTCACCACAACAACCCACATATACAACACAACCCTCCACATTCCTCCACACCCTCCCCACCCCTCCACACACACACGCACACCTCAGGCACACCATCCTGCAGTTTGTCCTCTATACCGGTACACCCCACCAGCTGCAACCCCTGTTCCACCTCCTTCATGAGGGTACTCATAGCCACCTCACGTCCCTCTAGCTGGGATGCAGCTGACTGGTACCAGGTATCCCAGTCGTTGTAGGTGTGGGGGGAGAGCTGCCGAGTGGCGAGGAGGAGGGTGCGCAAGCCCTGTGAGAGTGTGAGTGTGTGGGGTTGGTGAGTGTGGGTGAGTGGGTGGGAGGGTGTTTGAATGTGTGGGTGGGTGGGTGGGTGACTGAGAAAGAGAGAAAGTGGGTGGGTGTGTGGGGGGGGGGGGATGGGGAAGAGTGTGTGGGTGTGTGTGAGAGAGAATGTAGGTGTGTGAGAGTGTGTGTATACATGTGTGTATATGTGTGCAAGTAGACATGTGCGTGTGTGTGTGTGCAAATCTGGCACTAGACACAGCATACATAATAAGTGGGTACCAACACACGCAACCCAACATACACACCTTGGTTGCAAACACATGCAGGGTGTTTTGTACATCACTCAGCAACACAGCGGTGTGGGTGGTGGGGTGTAGGAGTGGCAGCATCTTGGCATCAGCACCCTTTGAGTATATACGAATACTACCTGTATGTGGTTGTGTTTGTATAGAGTGTGTGTGTGTGGTTGTATGTGGTGTTGTGTGTGTGTACAGTGGGTGTAGGCTGTGTGTATATGGTGTTGAACAGCAACATGCTCGTCACACATACACACACACAACCACATGCACCCATATTAACAACACAGCCACATTTGATTGCATGCACACTCTACACCACCACCGCTCCCCCTTGCACTCCATATATACCTACCACCACCACCACCACCACCACTCCCCCCATACCATCAGGTGTTCGAGCAATCACACTCATACGCCCCCGTTCACTTGAAAATTCAAACACGTTGAGAATTTCAAATTCAACCGTATCACCCAGCATGCACAGCGTGACGTGTGTCATGCTGCGTGCTATGAATTCAAATCCCAATTGGCGGGCCCCTTCCACCAGTGCAACCTCATCGGGGGAGGGGCCCTGTGGGAATGGGTGAGTGTGGATGTGTGTGGATGTGTGTGGATGTGTGTGTGTGTATAAATGTGTGTATAATGATGCGTGCGTGTAGGTAGTAGATGTACAAACGTGTACACGGTGTACTTGCTTGCGTTGTATGTCATTCAATATGACACTGCAAGACCAACATGCATACATCCACAAAACACCACCCACAAAAACCCATATATACAACAACAATCCACCATATACAACAACAGTATACTACCTGATAGACACTCTTCCCCCCCGGGGTTGTGCTGGGCTCCACCACCAGTGACTGACACACCAACACAGTCATCCAAAACTCCAACGTCTCTATGCCCAACTGCACCTCAGACACCCCTTCCCCATGCACCCCTCCCCTCTCGTTTCCATTGAGAGATGCCCCCCCTTGTTGAGGTGCACTATCATGGTGCATGCTGTGCATGCTGTGTGTGTCATGCACGCTGCCCCCCGCTTGCAGCGTGCGCTGCCAGGTGTGTTGGTCGTTGCGGAGGGCTCGTAGGGCATTGGCGGTGGTTTGGTCAAACATGGTCAACGTATTGGCAGGGGGAAGATCTTTGTTATCTTCCAACCTGTTGTTTTTTTAAGGGGGTTAAGAAGGGCTGGGAGGGTTGCATGGCGTGCTCAGTTGTTGTTGGGGGTGATTGATGGTGATGAGTGGTGTATGATGAGTGGTGTATGATGGGTGGTGTATGATGGGTGGTGTATGATGGGTGGGACACATTGGTGTGATATGGAAGGTGTGTATGCATGTTGATGGTGGGCAGCTTTCAATACATGCATGTACAAGGTATTGCACTTGTCAGACACATGTACAAGGTATTGCACCTGTCATGCATGTCTACACAACACAATCAACCCATTCCTCCTCCCCCCTCTCTCACACATCAACCCCTCCCCCCTCTCACACATACCGCCAGTCCAGTCGTCCACATACACGTGCTTGTACACTAATCATTCTCAACTGCATCTCATTTGCTGTGAGGGTACCCGTCTTGTCACTGAACACATACTCCACCTGTTGTGGTGTGTGTATGTGTTTGTGTGTGTGGGTTTTCATATGTGTGATGTGTGTTGTATGATGTGTGTGGTTTGTGTAATATGTGTTCACAACATATGAACTACAACTATACTCTCTCACACACAAATTACGATGACGATACACACACACACACATAAACACACACACACACACACTCATTCACACCCTCTCTCTCACACACACACACAGCAAAAATCCCCCCCCCCCCCCCACTCCCTCCTCACCTTGCCCAGGTCTTCATTGAGCCCACTGTTGCGTGCCTTGGCATGTTCATGAGAGGTGGGATCAACCATATGTGGGTCATTGTTGACAAATACAAACCCCTGCCTGTGTGGGGTATAGTACTGGTGTGTGCATAGCTATGCATAGGTATAGGTGTCCTGTATGTGTCCTGTATGTGTAATGTATGCGTAATGCATGTGTAATGTATGCCACCCCACATGCAGCACCTGCCCTCCACCACAACACCACACACAAACAAACCATAGCCACACATGCAACCCCACATACCCCCGACACATACCCCTTCCCCCCCCCCCACATTCCAACACCCACACCCACAAAACATCGTACCCCTCCCCTCCTTTCAAACGCAAACACACACCCACACACCCACGCTCGCATACCAAAACTTGACCCACACCCACACCCCCACACACCCGCACCCACACCCACACCCACATCCACATACCAAAACTTGACAATTTCCATGGTGACAAACAGTGATATTGGCACCAGGTAGGAAAACAACAACCAAAACGTCAAAAACGTGATTATCACACCCACCACCCCCTTGTAATTCCCCTCCACATACACATCCAGTGCCAGGTAGGGGCGCAGTACTCCTTGGTGTGTTTTCCACCACTGGGAGGCAGCGGTGCATGATATACAGAGGGCGAATTGCATACAGATGATCATGAGGATTTGCATGTTGAGGAAGCGATCAAAAGAGCCTGTGTGGGTTGTGTATGTTTGAAGGGGTGGGGGTGGGGGGTGGGGGGTATTTGAAGTGCGTGGGTTGTGTGTGTTTGAAGTGTGTGTGGGTGTGTGTGTTTGAAGTGTGTGTGGGTGTGTGTGTTTGAAGTGCGTAGATTGTGTGTGTTTGAAGTGTGTGTGGGTGTGTGTGTTTGAAGTGCGTAGATTGTGTGTGTTTGAAGTGTGTGTGTGTGTGTGTTTGAAGTGTGTGGTTTGTGTGTGTTTGAAGTGTGTGTGGGTGTGTGTGTTTGAAGTGTATTTGAAGTGTGTGTATTTGAAGTGTGTCCTCCCCTTTATTTTCCCATGCCTCCTCATTCTACACCCCACCCAATACACACCCCAACACGTACCCCAATACACACCCCAATAAACATACCGACTTTGAGTGGTGTTTTTGCACTGTTTTTCTGTATACGTGTTTCTTTCCCAGTGTACACCACTAGCCCTGCAACTTGCTTGCTATTTGCCAGCACACACCCTCTGAGTAACATCTCATTCATAGTCACTGGCAGTGCTACATCCTGACCACCTGTATTTGTTTTGGGTGTTTTTTTTGTATTGGGTGTTGTGTGTTCATGGTGTCGTGTAGTGGGTGTTTTGTATACTGATGTACTCATGATGTTGTGGTACATTGTCATGTTTTGTTGTCGTTCAACGCACCAATCATGCACATGCACACCCATGCACATCAACCACTCCCCCACCCCTTACACACACACACACACACACACACACACACACACACACACACATATATATATACATGTATCCCCCCCACCCCCATCCCCCCCACCCCACACCTGAGGCGTGCACCACCACCTTTCCCCTCATCACATGCAGGTCAGCACTTGGTGCCTCCACATACACACTTGCATTGAGTTGCAACAGGTCTTGTGGGGTAGATGGTGGGGGTATGCCCTTGAGATCGACTGGCTTTTTTATTTTCAAGTTGGTTTCTCCATCCTGTTGACCATGGTGTTGACCAGTGACTAGCATCAAGTACAGTGCGTATGCCAATACCCGCATGCGCAGCACGATACACACACACCATACACAACAACTCATCCCCCCCACACACATACCACCTCATCACACACCAACCCCCACTTGATCACACACTACCCCCCACCTCATTACACACCCACACACACATCACCACGTACCAGATTGGTGGTTTTCACAAAGCACACTCGTTCAGGCAGGTCTGCATGGAGGCACAACACATCTGCTGGCATGCGTTCCCCATCACGCACCAATAGTATTTGGCCCACCTGTACATCCTTCCACGCAATGTCCACAACAGTGCCTGTGTGTGTTGAGAGGTGGAGGTGTGTGGTGTGGTGTGTGTGTGTGTGTGTGTGTGTGTGTGTGTGTGTGTGTGTGTGAGTGTGCATGTTTGCAAAGTGCATGGCATGTACGTGTACGTGCGCATCCTTGCACACACCTTGCGTACACCCCTCCCCCATGCATACAAATACACCCACACCATCAACCTACACCCACCATCACCACCATACACACCCACCATCATCACGCAACCAGTGGGCAATGCTCGCATTGGTACGTGCATCCTCCTGATGCCGCTTGCGGTCCTCCCACAATGCTTTCAGCGCCCCCACAACCAGCACAAACAGCAGCGCCATGGTGCTCCCAACCCCACCAAAAGGGGACACTGTACGCCACCATGCAAGACTGGCTTGAAAGAGAAAATACAAGTAGGCCACCCTGGAAAACATTTCGAATAGGAAAATGGGGAGAAATGTGACAATGTTGTACTTGGCGGTGACGACACGATTGCTCGCAACGTTGGGGAGGGGCTGGAAATAGGGACGGGTATGAATGATACGAGGGGCCTCCTGTGTGATGGTGGTGGTCATGTACACGGTGCATGGCAGGTGTATGTACATGCCTCGGAGGTGCCACCATCTGATCGTAGTGTGCCTTACCAAGGATGATGATTCAGTCGATGTGCCCAGCATTGCAGCATCATGTTCCTTCTCCACAGAGTGCCGCAGCATGACGTGTGGTTGTACACTGAGACGACGCTGCAATGGGGTGGATGGCACCGCTGTTGATGGTGTTGTTGCATGATCAACACCATGGCGTTCACCCGGAAAGACAGCCGCAGTAGTGTTTTGCGCAGTATCATCCATCATAGAATGCAGGGCACTGGCGCGTCTGCTCGAGGGTTGGGCTGCTGGAATTGAAGACGATGCTGTTGACTCTGTTGTGAGGTTGTACAGCGGATTCACGCGCTGTTCTACTGTTGTTGTTGATGCACCCACGATCATTGCGTCACACTATGCAAACACTATGCATGTTGCAATGTATGGCATCGTGATGCTACACAAGTTATATACACCAATGGATATGGCAAATTGTTGATGTATTCTGCAACAACTACTCTGCAACAACAACAAGCAATAACTCACAATCATAAGATACATACACATCATGAAGCAGCTGCTTTCGATTCTGCGATGTTTTTGGTGGTCACTCCAACCACAATGCTCTGCACCTCTTGGCCCGTGTCGTCCAATGTGGGAGGGTTTTCTACCACCACTGTCTGCACTGCGGGCTTGACACTTTCTGGTTGCTGCACAGTTGCAGGCTGCTGTGCAGGTGGGGGCACTCCGCCACCTGATGATGGTCCCGCACCCGCCGATGGGAGTGTGCTCTGTCCTATTTGTGTGACATGATGGCACAACGAACACTTGACCGACTGGGCGCCGTATTGATACATGAGTGTCACGCGACAGTACTCGCACACAATGTGACCGACCGAGTTGGCCTGTGGTGGGATGATGATGTGCGGTCGAGTGTTGTGTGTGAGGGGCGTATGCCGTAACAGCTATAATATATTCCAACACCACAGCTGCTCACAACAAACAGTGTACCCACATTTATGCACACACCTGTTGCGCGTTGGTGATGGTGCCACATAAAGAACACTGCACTTGCGGTGCACCACGTGGGTACATGAGCACTACTCGACAGTGAAGGTTGGAACATGCCACCTTGGCAAAGTCTGGACCTGTTGTATTGTGGTTGTTGTAGGTGGTTATTGTAGGTGAAGTCAATGGTCATCTCTCTCTCCAAAACTCCCTCCAAAAAGAGGGTATATACCTGGTGGTGGTGCCAGTACTGGTACTGCTGTGATGTGCTGGCAGCGTGCACACCGCACATTGGATGCACCCTGTGTGAGAAGTAGCACAGATGCCGGGATGCTGCATCCTCACAACTTCTCAACAACGTGTATGACATACCTGCGGGTACATCAGCAGCACATGGCAGCCTCCACACATGATTTGACTGTGGTTGGAACCGCCATTGTCGCCTGGGAAAAGAAGCGTGTGTTGTATTGTTAATTGCCATGTCAACGTTTTGATCTGTATGCCCCTATCATTGCAGTCAAAACACACCCATAGATGCCATGAAGGAAAGTAGCAGGGTTGAGCGAGCGTGTGGTAGTGTGTAGAACGATTCGTCAGAATTCGTTGGGAGGATGCCTGCTCAAGCTCAAGGACGGGAGGAGCTGGTTGATTTATCAACTTGTGTGCCTGCAATTCTTATCTGTGTTCAGTGACACACAAAACAATATTGTGTGTAATTGTGTGCTTGCGTTGTTTTCAAACATGAACATACATCGATCAAACATGCCCCTTGGCTCAAATCCCCTTGTGCGTTGCCACACAACTTCTGTGTTTGGGTGTAAGTACAGCGGTGCACGCCGAAGAAACACTACTGATCAGTTGATGGTGGGATTTAGAGTCGTTGTGTGTATTCATCAACCTAATTTGATGGTACTAGTATGAGCACAACAAATCGTGCTGTTCTAGCAGGGGTGGTGGCTGTGGTATCTTGCACGGATGGTGCCACAAAAGAAGCAATTACCAACAAACTGCAACGTTGTGGCGCACGTGTTGCGAGCAGATTGAGCAACGATGTCACCCACGTGGTGTTCAAGGGACGGGGGTTGACAGTAAATAGCCGTGCAGAGCAAGAACGAGATTTGTGGGATGTATATTGTATGATCGATAAGCTCGAGCGTCCACCAGTGGTGGTATCTCCTTTGTGGTTGGAGGCGTGCATCAAGGAGCAAATGCGTGCGCAGGTGTGTGTTGGAACAGTGTTGGAGGTGGTGCGTGCTATGCAGATACAACAACGCCCGCCAACAGGAACACACCTACATGCTCCCCCGCCCCAAAAACAACCCTACATGGCTTACCAATGCAGCAACACCCGGTTCCTCAGGTATACTTAATGTGTATGTTTTATATAGCAACGCCATGCATCGATATTCACACATCAGGCAGATGTATACGATACAGATGTGCACCTTGATACACAGGCAAGCGAAAGCAGCGTCCCAAGGCATTCATGCCCAAAAACCGCACTGATTATGAACGCAATGCCAGTGATGTAGTATTTTCCAGCTCCCAACAGATTGCACATGCATCCACAGGTATGTTGCTTTTTTTGGGGGGGGGGGAGGGGTATTGGGTTGTTGATACATTCGGTTGTGCTGCATAATTGTACGCTTGGCGCTGTTTTCATTGCGGTTTTCATACACACGCACACATGCCCAACCTCACACACACAATTAATACACACGCACATGCATTTCTCCCCCCCATATACACAAAAACAACAAAATCCAGGTCCTGTTGAAGTGAACAGCCCATCAGTAGCTCATGTGCTCAAACGCCCTAAAACCGCCCCTGCGGCAGTGTTGGCAGGCAAACCTCGGCACACAGCACCACATGAAAAAAACAACATAATCGACCTCACAACACCCGGTGCTGCTGGTGGTGGTGTAAAACACAAGACACCCATTGGTACCACTGGTGGTGGTGGTGGACAAAAAACCACTACCACTGCTACAACAGGTACAGTGCATCAACATACGCACATGCGTCACAATAACACTGTCACAGCAGCAGCAGCAGTACATCCACCAACCACCACAGCAGCTGCGCAGTACGATGCAACAGCTTCTCATGTATTGCAACCAGTCAACGTGGTCAACCCTGGTCAACATGTAGGAGAACGGGCTGTTCGGCGTGTGATCACCTTCACATCAGGCGTGTGTATGGTGGTGTGTGTTTGTGCTAGTGTATGCTGGCATGCATGTGTGTGCTGGGATGTCCTTACCACCATGTGATGGCTAGGCACTGACATATACATGTGCTCATACAAGTTATCACACACCCATGCAACCAAACACCCATGCACACCCACACCACACCCACACTCATATAACAGTGGATGACACTGTGCAAATGTGGGCTGGGCATGCACTCCGTAAAATGAGAGGGGCACGATTGTTTGTAGAGGGATCAGGGGACCGTGTGACGCATGTAATAGTAGGGTTGCCACGCCGCACACTCAAGGTTGTGTACATGTGTGTGTTTGAAAGATATGAGTGTGTGTATTCGTGTTTGGAAATAAGGGTGTTTTTTGTGTGTAAGAAACTATCACTGTACATATATACATGATACGTTCTATACACACCATACACATCACACGCACCACCCTGCATATACACGTCACACAGGTGTTGTTGGGTATAGCGCATGGTGCATGGCTAGTGAGCAGTGCTTGGCTTGATGCATGTGTCACCAGTGCATCTTGGGTTGAGGAAACACCATACCTTGTAGATGTATGATGGTGGGGTTGAGAGGGGTTGGATGTTGGTAGCATGGTTGAGGTATTGTTGCTGTGTCTTGATAATGAGTCAACAAACTTGGATTGTGTGATGGTTTGGCCATCATGGTGACCACCATTTTGACCATCGTATTGACCATACCCTCCCAAACCCTCCCACACCAAACACACAGGGCCCATGGCCACAAGCTGCAGCCAAAGCACGCGCAGCACTGCACAATGTTAACCAACCCACAACCCTGCTGCACGGGTGGGACATTCACATCGCAGGAACCACGCCCAATGCGACAGGGGCCAATGTCTTGCCGCTGCGGCGACTGGTCACGGCATTGGGTGGCAAGGTGGTGCCGGCATCGCAATGTTCAGTATGCGTGTTGACGGGGCCTGTGTTGCCGCAGGGGCTGATGCTCAAGGATGGGTGTGCGTGTGTGACAGAAGAATGGCTGCTCGATTCTGTGACGTGCTATCAGCTGCAACCAGTTGAGTGCTATGCTGGAGGGGGTGGCACCACTAATTCTTGACAACCGCAATGCACATTTGTTTCGTGCGTTTCGTTTCAACCTCGTGCACATTGTAACAAACTCGTGGCCTACTTTACAAAACATCCCAACGTGTTTGAGGATCAGCGGTCGAATAGTATCAGTCAAGCGACATAGGGCAGCATCAGGGTATCATTGCCAACCCTTTCAGTTGTAGTCATGAGAACAACTGCAATGCTTTTGGTGGTGATCATTGCCTTGCATGCCACTGCTGGTGTCTCGGCATGGTCTTTACACCAAGGGTTTGCCAACTTGAGCGACCAGCATGTCAACAACATGGGTGTGTGACGCGTTACGCCTAGACCAAGTACCCAGTACAACAACACATGTCCCCACACACCGGCACAGGTGGTCTGTGGGCAAAAGCTCGGTATGCTGCTCGGGTTGTCAATGCTGCTGACCGTGGCAACCTGAGTGCCATCAACGCCAACCAATCATCTGTCACGACGGTCAATGGCACGTCAATGTACACTGCCATCACACCCCAATATGACCTCATCATGGCATTTACTGGAACATCTGCAAATGGCAGCAACACAGCAGCAAATGTTGCAGCACAGAGCAGTGGTGGTGGTGGTGGGAGTAGCAATGGGACCAGCGAAGTTACCTTTGCCAATGATTTCCTAGCAGGTGTGTATGGGGGTAGCATGTGATGGGGGTGATGCGGGTGATGCTACGTGGTAGTTTATATAATCTGTGTGTGTGGTATAGTAGTGTGTGTACTTGTGTGTTGTGTACGCATGTGTGTGTTCCCACCCCATCCCAAACACACATGTATACACACATATATACACACACACATACACTCAGGTATACAATACCCAACAGCACCCTACGACACCTTCACATCCCTTGTACGCAATGGCATCAACCTGACATGGTCAAACCCGCGCAAGCCAGTCAACGTGTTGTGCACAGGTGTGGTGGTGATGTATAACACATAGTAAAGCACATAGCACAGTATACTACATGTACTCATGTATACAACACGTAGCACAACACAGCATATATTGCAAGCAATACAAACACCACCACCTCAATACACCCCTATACATACACACATCCCTACATACACACGCCTATACATACACACACCCATATACATACACACACCCATATACATACACACCCCTAAATACACACCCATACACTAGGCAAGGGTGCTGCAGCATCAATGGTACCCTTGTGTGGTATATGGGCTGCCATGCGCTACCCTCAGGCACACATACTCGTAGAGGCATTCAATAGCACGTGGCCCAAAGCTAATGGTAAGTTTAATTGGACGCTGAGTCAGATTGTTGAACAGTCATATGTGTGGGCTGATGATACCGACAAGATTGGCAAAGGAAAGGTGTGTAGTTTTTTTTCGTGTGTGTGCTTTGTGTGTGTGTGTGTTCTTTGTGTGTGTGTGTGTTGATGGGGAATTGCAGCGGTGGGATTGTTCATATCAACCTTTTTCTTTTTCTTTTGATACACATGTGATCGTTATTCTACACATGTGATCGTTATTATACACATGTGACACTCAGTGCATGCAGCAACCATGCAACCATATCCACATCCACTTCCACCTCCCATACACAACCACCCACCCATGCACCCATCCACATACCCTCTCTCCCCCACACATTTTCACACAAAAATGTACACACATACACAACATACATACCCTTCCCCCCCCACACATACACACGCACAAATATACATACATATACACACAGCTCTCCGAGTACAAGGACCTCAATGAAGCGCTTGACAAGGCAAATGACAAATTATCCCTCAGCAATGCCGACAAGGTGGCAGCTGACCTACGTGTTGCTATTGATACTGCAACTGCTATACGAATCTTTATGCCCAATGGGACAGAGGCCACTGCACAGAATATGCCCGCACCCCCTGGTATGTGTGTGTCTGTGGTGAAGTGGTGGGTGTAGGGGGTGGGTGGGTGTAGTTGGTGGGTGTGTTCAGGTGGTGGGTGTGTATGATGTGTATGGGGTGTATGAAGATGACTGGTTGGGGGTGTACATGAACGTAGCAGGGTGCATATGCTGCATGCATTGTTGTTTTCCTACATTGTGTTTACTACTCATCTACATACGCACCCTCACACCCTCACACCCTTACACACCCTCACACCCTCACACACCCGCACACCCTCACACTCCCGCACACCCTCACACCCTCACCCTCACACACCCTCACAGTAAATGCTACTGGTAGTGAACTAGCTGCACAACTGCAAGGGGAGAATTATGATGCAGTACAACTTAATCAAACAGTTGAAACATGGTTTGATGTGGAGAATGAGTGCCCCCTGGTACTGTGTAAAACCCGTTTTCCAGGTGTGTGTGTGTGTAGTATAAAATGTGCGTGTGTATAGAAGATGTGTGTGTAGTATAAGATGTGTGGATGTGTAGAGCATGTGTGTATAGAGAGGGCTATGTGGTGGTAATTGATTTTGTGGTGGTCCCCACACATACACATACCCAACCACATCCACACACCCTACACACACCCTACAACCCCCCTCCACATACCCTCCACATACCCTCCACGCACCCTCACACACTTAGGTTTTCTCTCGGGTATGATCTACTGGGAATATGATCCTGCCAACCCTGATGTCATTGGTCCCGTGCCCCTTGATGCCTTCATGAGTCAACGTGGTGCCAAGTATATCAGAGTAAAGGGGGAATATGATGCTGATGGTGCTATATTCTAGTACGTGTGTGTGTGTGTGTGTCATCACCCTCCTGTATCATCACCACTCTCCCCTCCCCCTTCACCCACAGTAATGAAACAACAGACACTGCCTACTTTGTTTTCAGAGGAAGTGAAAGTGACCAGGATTGGATACAAAATGCACAATTTGGGTTGAGAGACTTTAATATCACGCAAGCAGAGGAGCGTATTTATGATACTGATGAGGAACCAGAAGTTGCCAAGGGTGTGTTTGTGTGTAGGGGGGGTGAATGTGTGTGGACATGTGTTGTTCCTACATATGCTGTTGCCAAGGATGTGTTTGCGAGGGTGGGTGTGTGAATGTCTGGGGTGTGAATGCCTGTGTGCCTGTTGTGTCATGCACAACACACCCACATCTCCGACCCTCACACCCTCACGCCCCCACACCCTCACACCCTCATCCCCCCACACAAACCACCCACCCACACACCCTCACCCAGGCTTCCAGGAACAGTTTCAGGCAATAACAGCAGCCAAGGGCAACAACAGTGTAAACCTGGAATACCACATGCTGCAGTTTACCCAAGGCCGCATCCCTAAACTCATCGTCTGTACAGGGCAGAGCTTGGGAGGGGCCCTGTCGACCCTGTGTGCTGCATACATGGCACGCAAGTACCCCACTGCAACGGTGTTGACCACCAATGAGGGGGCACCGAAAGTTGGTATGAAATGTGGGGAGATGTGTGAGGGGAGACGTGGGGTGACAGATGTGGGGAGGTTGTGGATATGTATGTTGAAGTATATACATGGATATACTATATACTATATGTGTGTGTGAATGTGTGTGTATCTGTGTGCTTGAATGTATATCTAGTACTTCACGTACACATACAACACAGGCAATGAGGAGTTTGTGCGATATTTGTATCAAAACCAAGGCAGGATATATCGACTGGTCAATGGCATAGATCAGGTGCCCCTGCTCCCTCCTTTTGATAGCCATTGGCAAACGATGATGGGCATGTGGATCAATGATGGTGAAATTTTGATGCAGGATCGACCCAAGGAGGCTGCCACACTGCTCAATAGCAACTGGAAGGATCATAAGTACGTTTGTGTGTGAGGGGGGACTGTTTTCATGGGGCGGGATCCAGCATACACCCTGTACATGCTCTGTATAGCACATCACGTGCCATCACACCACACCACACCACACAGCTACTACTTGTATAGCATTTTGCAAGACAGCATTGACAATGTGACTGTGCCGGCCTGGGTAACCACCACCCTTTGAGATATGTGTGTTTTTTGTCGTGTACATGTAACTTGATCTCTCGCGTGTTTCTGGCGTGTTGTGTAGCCTCACATGACAATACAACAACAAGAGTGAAAATCATCGAGATACAACCAAGGGGAAACACCACCATGCAAGCGTCATGCCGAAAGCACCTACGACACAAGTAGCAACCCAAGCCCGTCACGTCCGTATACACAAACCCCTCACCAACCCATTAAAGTCGACAACATCTGTTAAATCCGCAGCAGATCACACGGGATGGTGTCTGTAGGGAAATCCTTGAAAAAGCTGAAACACAAGCTCAGCAAGGGCCACAGCAACCCAGCAACACCAACATCGACGTCCACAGCAAATAGTCCACGTTCCTCGCAGCCTGTTACACCCACTGTTGCCACCCCAACCGCCTCGGGGATCACAACTCCCAGTGTGTCCCTCCCCCGCAACGCCTCTCAAGGAGCAGCCTCCATTGCACCTGCACCCTCCAATGGTGGCATCAAGGGTACCATCAGCTCCAAGATTGTGGCAGGCATCCATTCTGCAACCACGGAACCCGTCGATGCCTACAAGAGCCCCACCCCAGCAATGGCGGCCACAACCAATACGTCCCCAGCCAGTCCAGCTCGCATCACCATCACACTCAAACACATTGCCATTGCTTGGGTGTCCATGTGTGGATTGGTGTTTCTCGCTTTTTTAGCATGGGAGCGGCCGCCATGGTGGGAGTATGTCTTGTCCATGGTGCTCACCCTGCCGGTGGGGGTGGCATATGCCTATTTGTACCACCGCAACCAAGTGCGCAAGCAAGAAAGCAGCTACTTGGTATGTGGAGAGCTTTGGGACATACATGCTTGTAAATACTTGGTTTGTTTCCATCACATGGTTTGTTTCCATGCACAAAACCACACACACACTGTGTCTCACACATCACACAACCACACACACCATGTGTCTTGTGCTCCCCCCACACAGCTCCGAGTCAACCCTGGTATCAAGGGTTTGAATTACCTACTTGGGAGTGTACCTACATGGATTTCCTTTAAAGAGAAAGAAAAGGCCGACGTATGTGTGCGGTGTGGTGGGTGGTGTTTCCCCAATGGCGTGTTTGTATACATGGTTTTGCATGATTTGATGTGATGCAGCATTGTGGCTTCTTTTTTGTAGCTGTTGTTTTTATTATCCATTGAAATCATCATCTGAATAAAACCAAGCACACCCAGTACACACAACAACAACACCAAACCCACCACCACAAACAAAAACAAACAGGTATTCAACAGTATCATTCAAGAAATGTGGCCCTATCTTGACAAGGCTGTAGCAAGTTCAGTCAAGGTGTGTTGGGATGCACATGACTGTCCCAACTCAATACCCATCCTCTCCCCAACCTTAACACATCCACACCAACCTAAACACCGTCTCCTCAACCTCAACACCCCTCCCACCAACCTCTCAACACCCACCCACCCACCTCCACGTATAAAAAACCTCAACAGGCAAGTGTAGAGCCAATCCTCGAGCAATTCAAACCTGCATTCATCAGCCGCATCTACTTTAAAGATTTCACCTTTGGTGGTGCCCCCCTCGAGGTTGACAATGTCTGGGTCGACCCCAACACCACCGACAAAGTGGTACTTGAAGTCGATGTGCGATGGAGTGCTGAAACAGCCAACATCGCACTGGCAGTGGACATGTTGGGGTCGACCGACCTGACGCGACTGGTGGTGCGGGTGTGTGATGTAGCGCTGAGTGGGACGGCACGGGTGACGTTTCAGCCATTGGTGGATGAGTATCCTGGGTTTGGAGCCATGACTGTTGCATTGATGGGTATGTGTTTTGTTGGGGGGTTTGGGGGTGTGATTGTGTATCATCATGACCCATGGTGTTTTTCTTGACAAATGTTCTCAACATTGTGTGTACAACAAACCTCAGCAGATCTTTGCCATATCTGAACATAGACCTGCTGACACATTGTGCACATACTCCAACACTCCCTAGGTATTCCTGTGTTGCGATATCGACCAAATTTCGGCAAGCTGGGTGGCAGTTTTTCTGCCAAGGCTGTGCAAATATGGTTGGATGGTGTGATTCGTCAGCAGCTGATGGGTATGCTGATTTGGCCTCAGCGATTGGTCATCCCCATGTTTGATGAAAAAATCACTGGACCACTCGACCGGCTGTATTTGCAGTATGTGTGTGTGGGGGGGTGCGCTACAAGTGGGAATGTTTTGGTGATTGCGTTTGGGTATGCTTTTGTGTATGCAGAGAGTGTGTTGTACATGTGTTGTTGCTATTACAAAGCATACAACCACCCAACTCCACCCATCTCCATCCCAGCAACGTGGGTGCACTCAAGGTGGAGGTCATCAAAGGCCTTGGTCTGACCAAAATGGACATGTTTTCAGAGAGTGATCCCTTTGTGGTTGCCTACACCAACCCCAAGTATGTGTTGAGGTGACGCAATCTTGGATGGCAATCGCCATCATCTTCGAGGGATCTTGCTGTGATGGGATATGTGATGCTGTCCAATGCATCTCAAACGTCCCACCAACTATACTACAACACTTCCATACACATCTAGGCATCACGAACGCACCAAAATTATCCGAAACAACTGCAACCCACTCTGGGAGGAGGAGCTGTGGTTTCTCATTCAAGAGCCTGCAACCCAATACCTCTACCTGGAATGCTTTGATCACGATGATCTCAACTACAAGGTGCTGTGGTGCTGGGTGTGGTGATACTGGGTGTGGTGTGGTGCTGGATGTGGGATTTTTTGGTGCAGAGTGTCATCAACCTGTGTATAGGGTCATCATATATGCGTTGGTTTCACGTTGCACTTTCCTGTGCACATACAACTCCTGTCCACTCCCCAACCCCTTTCAAAACCATCCACAACAGGAAATGCTCAAGCTCAATTTCATCCGCAACTTGGGTTCCATTGGTGCAGATGAGTTGATTGGGCGATGCAAGGTGCCCCTTAAGGAAATTTGTGCCAACCCAGGGCAGCGAGAACTTGTCAAGGCTGCATTGGGCACTGAGGAGTTTAGCAATTTTGAAGGATGTGTACGTGTGGGGTGTTGATGGTTGGGGGATGGTTGTGTGCACGTGTGGGATGGGGGATGGGCGATGGTTGTGCACGTGTGTGTATGTGTCTGTGCAGGCTTGGTCATCAAGATAGTGGGCGTCTACCTATCTAGTGAGGTATCTATAAACACCCCCTCTATATACACCCCCTCCCCGCCCACACACACACGACACACGACAGGGTCATGGTGCTGGATATGTAGAGCTCTACATCACCTACTTCCCACTTGGGTCTATCAACCCAGCCACTGCCTCCAAGGGTGGCCTCTTGGTGAATGTTGTACGAGCCAACAATTTGCTTCCAGAAAGTGAAGACGACCTTCCGGATGCGTATCTGAAAATCAGTGTCAAGGGACACAAGGATGTGCTGCGTACCACACCAGTGGTAGACAACACGGTATGGTGTGTGTGGGGGATGTTGTATATACCATGGAGTGCCATGCTTTTTGGTGGTGATCTACTCTGAACCTTGTCGGTTTGTGACCTGCCTCACCCGTTCTTCTCACCCCCTACATTTACATGACCTCAGGATCCTGTGTGGCCCCCTGGCTCCAACAAGTTTGAAGTGAGCCCAGTGCTGCGATCAGACACGGTGGTGGTGCACTTGATGGATAGTGATGTGTACAGTCGGGATGCACACGTTGGGACGGTGGAGGTGCGGGTGGAGGACCTAGGGTATGACTTGGTGGAGGGCACCTGGGAATTGGTTTTGGAAAAGGGGGGGAAAAAGCGCCTCAAATATGCACGGAGCCAGGCTGCACCGACTGTTACCCTGCAAATGCAATGGATACCGTTTGCATAGTGGTCAGGCAATAACAGAGCGAGAGTGTGTTGTTGAGTGTGTCGAGTGTGTGTGTGTGAATAGCGCTGCTTGTATAGTTTTCTAAATCCCTGAAAAAATACAACGAGTGCTTCTTTGTGCAGGCATTGCAATTGCAGTGGTAAAATTGTTTGTGTTGATGACTAAGAGCGAGAAACCCGCCACACCGAGTTCCCACCCTCGGTTTTCTTGTTTTCCCTCCTTCTTGTCGAATCCTCCCTCCACCACAATCTTACAATCTATTATTGTACCCCACCCTTTTCCAAGATGGAAGAATCACGCCAGACTGGAACAGTGAAATGGTGCGTACAAATTTGGACTTTTGGGCGCCGTCATGCTCGTTTGTTCCGGGGTTGATGTGGGGCCGTTGTGTGTATTGAGTATATACGATCATCGGTGGTGGCTGTATTGTACGTGCCCCACACGAGTCTGCTGGGGGCAGCGTGATGAGTAGATCAGAGCTGCTGTTCCTGTGCACCGTGGTGTTTCGAAACAGCTTCTGTACTTTGCGGAAGGGTCGTGGAATCGATATACACCGTTTGCAGTGGTTGACACGCACGCCGCCACTTAGCGTTGTCCTGATGATCCTCACCAGTTGTTCATCCCCCCTCAACACAGGTTTAACAGCACCAAGGGCTACGGCTTTATTACCCCCTCTGATGGCACTGGTGACTTGTTTGTCCACCAGACAGACATCCAAGCTGAGGGCTTTCGCTCCCTGGCCGAGGGTGAAGAGGTCGAGTATGTTGCCCAGGTACGGTGGTACGGGCCCCCGTAGTACGCAGACAATGGGTCATACACATCATCCCCTTCCTTGTCTACAGACCGGCAACGATGGCCGCATGAAGGCCGTCCAGGTCACCGGTCCCGGTGGTGCTGCACCCCGTGGCGCTCCCCGCCAGGGTGGCTTTGGCGGTGGTGGTGGCGGTGGTGGCTTTGGTGGCCGTGGCGGTGGCGGGTATGGCGGTGGCGGTGGCTACCGCGACAATGGTGGCTACGGTGGTGGGTATGGTGGGGCAGGTGGTGGCGATTATGGCCGTGGCGGGTATGGTGGCGGCGGTGGCTATTAAGGTATTGAGGTGTGTGTGTTTGGAAAGTGTGTTGTTGTCAGGGTTTTGACTGACTCTGCATGGTCCGTACCCCCCATCCAACACAGCACCCAACCACCACTGCTGCATGTGGCCTTCAACCACATGGGTACTGCACAGCTGCCCTGTATAGTCCCCCACCCTACCGAATATAACGACGGCGCTGTGTTTTTGTTGCACTGAAAGAAGAAGCATGTTTGTGTCATCCCGCTTTTTGTTCTTTTTTGCTGTGAAACATCTGTTTTGTGAAGTAGTAGTTGCGATGTGTGAGCAATTGTTGGCCTCCACCACGCACTGTGTTTTGCTTGTGGATGCACCCGCACTCGCTTTGATGATGAAGCACCAAATTCACTGTACTGTGATGGTGTGGTACATGAATGGCGCAAAGGACGCGTCGAAGAAAAAAAGAAAAAAAATTCAAGAGTGTGCTGTGCATTGACATTACAATACGCAATGTGTTTGTTGCTGTGTAGTTGCAACACCAGTGGTTTCCTCATATAGCTACAACAAGATCCTCGGTAACAGAAAGCCCGTCGTTGTGGTACCGTCTTCATGTCTGCTACGTGCTGGCTTGTGTTGTTATTGGGACGTGGGGGAAAAGGAAGGACCAGGTTGACGACAATAACGCCTCCCAAACGCTGTGCTTGCACCACCATTGTTGTCTGCTCATTGCTGGGCAGACCAAGCATTCCCATCACGCCACTGTCACATAAAGAGCGGAATAGAGACACATGCATGCATGTGTCATAACAGGTGAGGCACTACCTCGCTCACCCTGACCAGAATTCATCGCAACTTTCGAAAGCTTCAAACGCGACGCATCCTTCTACCATACATCCACACGAGTATCACACATCCCCCCGCGTATACACCCACACAGCAACGTGTATCATCTATTCAAACATCGCTGCATGCGAGTGCTTGCTGCGTGTTAAACACGAGCAGCAACCCATTCCACTTTCCACCCAACATGTCTACCACGGATGTGCAGCACCCAGGGGGCATTCCAACCCTGGCAGCATCCACTTCAGCAGCAGCAATGCAAGCCACACCCCAGCTTTTTAAATCCTCTACGACGCCCACTGGCAACGGATTTTTGAGTAGCAGTCAGCCAGGGGACCTGTCGGCAGCGACGTTTACAGGTAGCGTGGGTTGTGGATTCAAGACCGGTAGAGTATTCGTTGCAGCACATCCTCACCGCACGTGCAGGTTTTGGTGGATTGAAGCAGGAAGACCTTGCAAGGCCACCCTCGCTGTTTGTGGGCGGTGGCAAGGGTGGGGGCAGCACTGCACCGCTGTCCATTCCACGAGCTGGTGAGGTGCCCATGGGGCTTGCGCATACCATGCCTGCGTTGCACGAGTTTGGCACTGCGTCTGTGCCCATCAAGCATCCAGGGAGCGTGCACAATCATCATCACAGCACAAGCTATCACTCTGATATACCCGCGGGCACCAGCTACGATGTACGTGATGTACCATTGTTGTTGTAGGGTACACCTATGCAGGGCAACAACAACAACACACATCTATAACAACAGGGTCACCACCAGCAATACTATGGAGGCAATGCAGAGGAAGACCAGACCTATTCACGTGGTCTGTCGTCATCCTACAAGTCAGCAAGCAGCCTCCCCCGAGGCATGTCACCCAAGGTCAGCGCAGGCAAGGTTACCAAACGCACAGGCTTTGCACCTGGGTCACTCCCCAAAACGGCCGAACGCAGCAGCATGAGTGCAGCAGCATCGTCTTTGAAGAAAACAGCAGCGACTACAGCTGACGGCGCAGTCAAGTATCGTGGGGTGCGACAAAGACCGTGGGGAAAATTTGCAGCGGAGATTCGTGACCCAAACAAGGGTGCACGCTTGTGGCTGGGCACGTTTGACACTGCAGAAGAGGCTGCATTGGCGTACGACGCTGCTGCGCGTCGTATTCGGGGGCCAGCTGCGATTTGCAATTTCCCACCACCACCCGAGGGGGATGCCGTGACGGCCACCGTGGCCAACGATGTGGAATTTGCATTGGTGGGTTCTGCACCTGTATCTGCGCATCGTGCTGCTGCGCATGCATCGTCATTCACCAGCCGGCGCTCGTGGCGGGGTGCGGATTCGGGTGAGGGGAGCCATGATGCCAGCCCTGATGATGACGACATGGTGGTGGGGCAACTGGATGATGTGGGTGGTGCGAGTGGAGGGGAGGACATGGAGCTGGGGGAGGTGGCCGACATTTTGTTGCGGTTGCAAGACAATCGACGACGAGCGGTGCGACCGCCACGCCGATATGCAAAGCAATCGGTGTGATGATGATTTTGTGTGTACATGGTACTGCCCGTCATATATTGTTGCTGCTGAGAGAGGGTGATGATGATGATCATATGGTACACTGTTTTGACCAAGAGTGTGTAGAATGTTTGAGTGTGTTGAACAAGCATGGGTGGGGCACTAGTCAGCTACCCGGTACTCGATAAAAGCAATCACCAAGAGAGGGAAGACGTATAAAGAGAGAGAAGGAGTTGCTCTTTATAATAGGAGCAAAAATATGTGTGTGCCATAGTGTGTGTGTGTGTGTTCGTTTCATGTCAGTGCGGCACCTTTTGAGTGTGGGCCCCACTGATTGCGGTGGTGCCAGGCGGCAGGTCCCGCCGTTTTTGTATTTTTAGTGTGCTGCCAGCATAGTGTGTCTTTTTTTGCTTTGCAGTAGTGGTGTGCATTGGCGTGCTGCCCTGCTGTGAATCATAAATGTTGTGCCAATCGCTTTGCTGTTTCAACTCGTTTGCTTCTTTAAACCCGTAACAAAACTGCATCAATGGAAGGCAGGGTGCTCAGCGTACGTGATGTGTTAGGAAAGGATAAACTCCCATCTTGTTATTCTGATGGACCTGCAACAAACGACAGGTGCTGCAGAAGAGACGCATTGATGTTGTGGACAATAGCAATGAAGACGTGCAACGTCGGTATGCAGCCTTGCTGGACGAGTTTTGGAAGCTGCACAGTGCGAGCCAGGACCAGGCGATACAGCATGCCCAGCAACAACACGCACTCCAGGTGCGTGTGGTGTGTTTGTGTGCGTGTGTATGAGCAGCAGCACACACCAGCAACTCTGCCAGGCATGCATACAAGAGCTCAACACTGTAGCAGACACACTGCGCAGCACCGTCGTGACACGTGCATCCGACCAACCCCACACTGCACGACTACTTTCTGCATTGCACGCCCTCCAGACTGCAGCATTGCGGTCACACACGATGCAAGCAGAACAAGCACGATTGGAAAAATTGTTACAGCGGTGTGTGTGTGGGGGGGTGCGTGGTCTGTATGCATACAGCCTGCCCACCATGAACAAGTGCACAGTGAGGGGTGGTGTTTGTGTGTGTGGTACACCCATCAAACACACATACAACAGGACCCGTGCAGACCAAGCCAGCACAGATTTGTATGTAGACATCAAGCGCTTGCGCATTGACAACGACAACATGCTTGCGCGTATTGCGGAGCAGGAACAGGCATTGCAGCGGTGCCAGAGCAAATTGCGCGCTGAACAGCAGGTATGCAGCTTTGCGGGTGTTGTGGGTGTGTTTTAATGGGTATGTTTTAATGGGTGTGGTTTTGTGGGTGTGGTTTTGTGGGTATGCGTGGGGCAAGGAGTGTGCATGTGTAGTACTTTGGCTGCTCAACCACACAGGCACGATATGAAGAAGCACTGCAGCAGGCACAGCAAGAGACGGATGCCCTGCGTCGGGTGTTGGCTGCCAAACGAGCTGGCATGCACCAGCTGCAGTCAGTGCGCTTGCCCTAGATTGGGGCGCCAATTTCTTTCGCCCCAACTTTTTCTTTCCACAACATATTTGGCGTAGAAACAGAGCATATTTCTATTCCACAGCCACGATATATTGGCACGACACAACTCTCTGCAACGTCAAATCTGCATGTTTTAGTTCCCGCTAGCCAACCCCGAGCACATATATCACCCTTGATCACATCACCATGACATAAGGAACGCTATCACGATGCGTGTACCGCTGCATGGTGCAACACCAGCAATGTCGAAACCAGCATTCTTATTTCGCCCGTTTCTTACACAGCACAAACGCAGCATCAATACACATTGTGTGCTACGCATACCAAATGCACCACATCCTATCACAAACCCAACATGTCGTCGACGAGGCACCATCATCATCACTGCATCATCCAGTGGCGTCCAGCGCATGCCCAGCAGCGGCGACCTGCGACAACGCCCACCCACCCAGCTCCCGGAATCCTTTCAGCTCTCCATTCAGCAGCTGCAGACACTCTTGGACATCGGCAACAGGGGCGCGGTGTACAGCGCGGGGGTGGTCACCTCGATGGATGAGCTCGCTGCGGGACTATGTACATCCAAAGTTCGTGGCATCCCCGGCACAGCACAGGACATCCAGCAGCGACGCAGTGTGTACGGTATCAACGCACTCCCCAAACCACCCACCACCACGTTTTGGGCGTATGTACAAGAGGCATTGGAGGACTTTACGGTGCGCATCTTGATCATCGCCGGGGTGGGATCCATCATCTTGCAGACTGTGTTGGACAATGGGTCTGCTGGGGATGGTGCAGCAGCAGGGTGGATTGAGGGGGCTGCGATATTGGCCGCGGTGTTGGTGGTGGTGTTGGTGACAGCTGTGAATAATTATCAAAAGGAGCGACAGTTTATGCAATTGAATGATTTGCAAGCAGACACATTGGTATGGGTGGTTGTGGGGAGGAGTGAAAAAAGGGGTAGTACATACATGTGTATTGCTTGGTTATTGTTGTACATATGTTTGTATGCTTTTTATTTTGTGTATGTATGTTTTTTTGGTGTATATGTTTTTTTTATTGTGTGTACGTATGCTTTCTTTTTGGTGTGCTGCATACCCCACATACTCAAATACCCAATACACGCACATACCCAATACACACACCTCCATACCCAATACACCACAGGTGCGTGTAGTGCGCAAGGGTGTGGAGGTGGAAATACCATCCACTGACATTGTTGTAGGGGATTTGATGTTGATGGAAACTGGAGATATACTGCAAGCTGATGGTGTGCTGGTGTCTGGGTACAACCTGAGGTGTGTGATTGTGTGTGTGATTGTGTGTGTGTGTGTGTGTGTGGTTGCACACATACAACACATACCCCCCCACAAGAAAAACACCCCCCCCACCCCCCACCCTCCCCCAATCACATACACACACAGAATGGATGAAAGCAATCTCACAGGAGAAAGCAGGTCTATTCGAAAAGACCAACAGCGCCAACCAGCCATGTATAGTGGCTCTAAAGTGTTGGAGGGGTTGGGTCGTATGGTGTGTACAGCAGTCGGTGTGAACTCTCAGCAGGGCATGATCATGGCACTTACTACCGGGGGGGGAGAGGAGGCAGCTGATACGTTGGGGTTGAGGTAGGTTGTAGGTGGGTGTGTTGAGGGGTGTGGGGGGGGGGTGTTGGCAGTGTGTGTACATGCCACATGGAGCTTTTGCTTTCAGTGCAACAACAACATGATGCGTTGGAGTGTGTATACCTGTGTATGCCTGTGTATGCCTGTGTATACCAATATTGTTGTATGTATCCATCAACCCCCCCACACACAAAAGAAAAACATCAAACAAACACACAAACAAACACCCCCCCCAACAAACAGGGAACAAACCAATTTGCAAAATCAATTGGAGGTGTTGGCAGGGCAGATAGGTTCACTTGGTCTTGTTGCAGGTGTCTTTGCTATGACAGCATCGAGTGTGTTGTTCACATACGACACGTTTATTGTGGCTGGGCAGGCGTGGGAGTGGTATTACTTGAATAGCTACCTGCACTTTTTGATATTGGGCATTACTATACTGGTAGGTGTTGATGTTGGCTGTGTGCATGTGGTGCGGATGCGATGTGGAAGTGGTGTGGATGTACAGCATGTTCACTGTACTGTTGACCATTGTGTTGAACATTATGTTGACCATGATACCCAGCATACGAAGCAACATTGTTCACAAGACATCAACCATCACAACACCCACATGTATACACGTCCACATGCCAACATACACACATGCCCACACACCCACACCCACACACTCACACACAGGTGGTTGCTATACCAGAGGGACTCCCCCTCGCAGTCACAATTGGGCTTGCCTATAGTGTTAAACGTATGCTCACTGACAACAACCTTGTTCGACACTTGGGTGCTGCTGAGACAATGGGGTGTGCTACCACTATATGCTGTGATAAGACTGGTATGTGTGGGTGTGTTGAGTGTGGTGGTGGTAGGTGTGCTGATGTTGTTGGTGGTGGTGGTTGTGGTTGTGGTGGTGGTTGTGGTGTTGCTGATCACACCACCCTCGTCATAGTACACCACCATCATACATCACACCAGCAAGCCCCCCCCCCTCTCCCACACATAGGCACACTCACTCAGAATGACATGGCAGTGGTGCGTGCAGTGGTGGGTGGTGCTGAGGTACGTGATGCCAGGGGTGCTCGACAACGATTGGCCACTCGAAGGGCAGCAGAGGCAGCGACAGGGGGGGATAATGGAAATGGGAGTGCTGCGGGTGAGCAAGGAGGTGCGTGTGATGAAGGGTGTACAGGGTCATATACATGTGTTGGGGGGGAAGGGTCGTATACATGTGTACATGAAGAGATGAACAATACATGACAAGGCATTGCACACCACATTCAAATCATGATACAAATCACATGCCCCAAATACAACCAATACATCCAACAAGCACCCCGCCATACACAAATACACTCTCCCCCACACAAACAAATACCCCCCCCTACACACACACACTCAAATACACACACAGACACCAATGAACAGCAGCAGTTGCCCGAGTCGTCCCTCCTCACAGTACCCCCACCCCCCGCTATACACACCATTGACCCAGCGGCATGTGTGCTGTCAGTGGACAACATAGACCCCCGCTCTGTGCAGCTTGTGTGTGATGCCATTGCTGTCAACTCAACTGCCCAACTGGTGCATGATGAAGATGCAGGTGTGTGTGTGTGTGATTGTGGGCGTGTGTGTGAGTGGGTGTGGATGTGAATGTGGGTGTGGGTGTGGGTGTGTGGGTGTGCAAAACAAGTGCATACATGTTCACGCGCATATACAGCACACACACACACACACACACACACACACACACACACACACACACACACACACACAAAAGAGCACAATATACCCACAGCAGCACAATATAGAAGAAATATTATACAGCACATTATACCCACATAACACCCCACCATTACACCCCATCATTACACCCCACCATTACACCCCACCATTACACCCCACCATTACACCCCACCATTACACCCCATTATTACACCCCACCATTACACCCCCCCCCCTTGACCCCCCCCTACCCCTCACACTCCCAGGTCACATGGTACGCAGGGGAAACCCAACAGAGTGTGCACTGTTAGAATTTGCGGAAGCCCTGGGTGCTGACATACTGGGTGTGCGAGGTGACTGGCAGGTGACACACTTGTTTCCTTTCAGTAGCGAGAGGAAGAGGATGAGCACTGTGGCGTTTCAACAGGCACACAAGTATGAGTGGGTGATTGTGTGGGGATGATTGTATGTGTGGGAGGGGGGAATGATTGTGTGTGGGGGAGGGATGATCGTTTAATGATATAAACAAACCCCCATTACCATACACCCCCAACACACCCTCTCTCTCTCACACACCCACCCACCCACACCCACACACCCACACACACATTATCCTCCTAAGGTTGGACGGTATGACATGTGCCAAGGTGTTTACAAAGGGTGCTGCAGAGGTGGTGTTATCCATGTGTGATAATCAACTGCTCCCTGATGGGTCGGTTGCACCTATGAGTGATGAGGATAAACAACAACTGCTCGCTACATTTGGCAAGGATGGACGACGGTACGTGTTGTGTGTGTTGTATTTGTGTGTGTGTGTTGTGTTTGTGTGTGTGTGTTGTGTTTGTTGTATGTGTTTGTTGTATGTGTTGTGTACGTGAGAGTGTGCATGTTGTGTGGTTTTATGGGTGTGCATGTTGTGTGTTTGTGTTTTCAAACCCCCCCTTACACCCCTCTCAATCACCCCCTCCTCCCTCTCAACCCCTCCCCCACCATTCCCCTCTCAACCCCCCCCCAATAACAGGATGCTCTGCATTGCGTATCGTGACATGCTGCTCCCCACCTGGCCCCCTGAAGGGGACCCCCCTCCCCTCACGGAAACACATGTAGAGCAGCACTTAACATTCCTAGCAATGACAGGGCTGGAGGACCCCCTGAGACCTGAGGTCAAATCTGCTATAAGACAGCTACAGAGGGCTGGTATTACTGTGCGCATGCTCACTGGTGTGTGTGGTATTGTGCGTGTGGGGTTTTCAGTGTGGTGTGGTGTGTGTGTAAAAGGGATTTTGTGTGTGATTGTCTGTGATTCTGGTAGTGTCTTGTGTGTGTTTACATACCTGTACATGCACACCAATGCACATGCACTTGCACACACGCACCGATGCACATACACACACACACTCTCAGGGGACAATGCAATAACAGCATTTAGCATTGCACGCCAATGTGGCATTGTTCCCAAGAGCGCCCCCCTGCCCTCTCGTGTGGCAGGGGGTTTGGGGGCTGCTGCATGGAAGAAAAAGGTGCTCGAGTACCTCGCAACACAAGATAGGAATGGGACCAGCAGCGATAGCATACAAGGTGAGGGGGGGGGGAGGGGAAATGAGTGTGTGTGTGGTGAGGGGAAATGAGTGTGTGTGTGGTGAGGGGAAACAACATGCAAAACGATTACATATATATTTATACAGGGAGTGTTGACTTTGTGAGTGGTGGTTCATGGTCAACAAATGGTTCTCTTGAAGCTGGACAACAAGGTAATGTAATCCTTGTATTGGTTTGTACTGCATTGCTTTGCATTGCTTTGCATTGCTTTGCATTGCTTTGCTTACTTTTGCTTGCTATTGCTTTGCATTGCTTTGCTTACTTTTGCTTGCTATTGCTTTGTATCGCTTTGCATTGCATTGCATTGTATTGCATTGTATCGTTTTGTACTGCTGCTGTATGCATGCCAGCATGCACACCCTTTTACACACATCTATACACACAATCACCTACACACACACTATACACACACACACACCCCTACACACACACACCCTCAGGTGATGAATACCTGGTCATGGAGAGCAGTGAGTTTCAAAAACTCATATTAAATGATGATGGCAGCATAAATTACGATGCTTTCGACTTGATTTGGCCAAGATTACGTGTGTTGGCGCGGTGTACACCACTCGACAAGTATACCATTGTCAAGGGTGTGTGGGTAGGGGTTTGGGTGTGCATGGGCGGTGGTGGGTTGGTGGGTTGGTGGGTAAGTGTATATGGGTGGGGGGTGTGTATGGCTGTACAGGTGTATAGGAGGTGGGGTGATACTACACGCTTTACACACTACAGGCGGGTTTCTGCACGCATATACACATCAAACACACCCACACATACATTATCTTGTACCACCAATCACCACCAATCACCACCAATCACCACCAATCACCACCAATCACCACCAGTTACAGAAACACACCAACACCACAACACCCCTAACACCAACACCCACACCCCCATGAACACCACAACACCCCCCAACACCAACACAGCATGCAAAAACCGTCCCACGGAGGTTGTCGCAATGACGGGCGACGGCACCAATGACGCGCCTGCTCTCCGCCTCGCCAATGTGGGTTTTGCTATGGCATCCGGGACCAGCATAGCGAAAGATGCGAGTGACATTTTGCTGCTGGATGATAACTTGGATTCTATAGTGCAGGCTGTCAAGTGGGGACGCAATGTGTATGCGGGGGCAGCCAAGTTTTTGCAGTTTCAACTGACGATTAATGTGGGAGCGGTGATTGTGGCGACATTGGGTGTGTTGACACTCAAGTATGCGTGTGGTTGTGGTTGTGGTTGTGTGTTGTATGTATGTATATGCGCACATTTACACATATATATATCTACACACACATATATATATCTATACACATATGTTTACACACGCATATATTTACACACATATATACACCCCCACACACACACATATATACCCCCACCACCACCCACCCACATATATACCCCCCCCCCCATATCCCCCCCCCCCCCTACAGTGATTCACCATTGGCTGCAATACAAATGCTGTGGATCAACCTGGTGATGGATAGTCTAGCCTCCCTGTCATTGGCCACTGAAGCACCCTCAGATGATGTGCTGGATCAGCCACCATATGCAACAGATGCATCCCTGGTGTGTGGGAAGAGTGGGCGTGGGGTGTGTATTTGGGTGTATGGATTGTATTGGTGTAAGGGTTGTATTGGGGTGTATGGGTTGTATTGATGTATGTCTTGTAGTAGTGTTGCTTCGTTGTTACTTACAGCAACTTGGTCCTTCTCCTTGTTTTTCTTGTCACTTTCCACAATTTCCATATACATGCCTGTTGACACACCCACCCCTTGCATCACACACCCACCTCTACTCACAAACCCACCCCCTCATCACACACCCAGGTTACCCCCACCATGTTGAAAAACATCATTGGCCAAACGTTGTTTCAACTGGGGGTCATGTATTGGGTGGTGGTAGACAGTCCAGCTGTGTTGGGGTATGTGGATGGTGGGAGTGTGCCAGGCGCTACTGTGCATTATACAATGGTGTTCAACACCTTTGTGATGATGCAGCTCTTCAATCAGGTACGTATGGGTGAGGGAGGAGGGTTTGGTTGTACACATGGTGTAGTGGTGTGTTTGTGGTTTGTGTATTTTGTGGGTGTATTATTGTGAGTGTGTATTATTGTGTGTGTGTATTATTGTGGGTGTGTATTATTGTGGGTGTGTATTATTGTGGGTGTGTATTATTGTGGCTGTGTATTATGGTGCACACACACACGCATGGTCAAAACCAGGTCAATGCAAGAAAGCTTAGGGATGACCTCAACATATTAGATGGGTTGTCCCATGACACACTCTTCCTTGGTGTACTGGTATGTTTGTGTGTTTTTGGGTGTGTATTGCTGGGTGTGTATTGCTGGGTGTGTATTGCTGAGTGTGTATTGCTGGGTGTGTATTGCTGAGTGTGTGTATTGCTGTGTTGCTCTGTGTATCTTGTACATCATCATGTGTGTTTGCATCACACACATGCATGCAGTCTCTCAATACACATCATACCCTCACACACATCATCCACCCCAACACACCCAAAAACACACACACACACACACATTATTTCCTCACCCACACATTATTTCCTCACCCACCAAAAGGCATCTGAAGCTGCTATACAATTCCTACTTGTACAATATGGGGGACAAGCATTCAACTGTGTACCCCTCACCATGGAGCAGTGGGGTGTATGCATAGGGTTTGGTGCTGTGGGGCTGCTGGTGCGACAAGCACTGCGGGTGGTGGATGTAGAGGATGGTGCTGCTGGTGGTGGGGGGGTGCAGGGTGGCACCCCCAGCCCCCAGCGGCGGTAGTTACAGGAGGAGGGTGGGTCAGGATGGTATTTGCGTCAGCGTGTAATGATTGATATTGTACAAGATTGCAAAAACAAGCACATGTGCATTGCAATGCAACACTGTGTAACAACACTGTGTAACAACAAGAGCAACGAAGATTAATCATTTCCCTTTTGTTTCCTCCTCCCCGGGCATTTTGTCTGCCCCCCGTTCTGTACCCTCCTCCACCACGGTGCACCCCTTGAGGTGAATGGACGCATAATCCTGCGGCAGATCCATATTGGCTGGTCGTACCTGCCGATCCCCACGCCCAGTCCCGTGCAGGAGGTTGTCTGCTGCGTTTTTCAATGCATCTGCTGCTGACTGTGCGGCAACCTCTGCATACCCCACGACCTTGCCCATTATGGGCTCGTCTGGAAAGCGGTCTTTGGTTCCAGTGAGAAAATTGTCGGAGGATGCACGTGGGTAGGTGTAGGGCACGGTATTGTGGTCAGGAACCTGTTGTGCAATGCAAACAACAGACGGGTGGGACCTTTTTGGGTAATGATAGTGAACAACACTCGCACCTGCTTGTATGCTTCCACCCAATCCGTGTGATCATCATCATGTATGTTGTGCAGGCGTGCTCGAGCCGGGTCTGCATTTGCCACTGCCTGTTTGCCCCTGGCTGCGTCACCTATATATGTGGTGATCATGGTGATTGCTGCGTTGTTCTGCATTTGTTCGCTCACGTCGCTCACCCTCACCACTCACAACCTGGACGAACTGCACAGCCCCTGCCATACTCTACACGGGGCTGCATGTTGCCTCTGATGAGGCCATCCTTTTTGCCTTGCAACGGATCATGCACCAGTGCTGTTGCAGATGCGTGGATGCATCTGACGTGATGATGTCGTGTACGACGTGCTAGCGTGGTCAGCATGGTTTTTGCCTAAATTATGGTTTGTTGTGATTGCTTTTTTGACCGAAAAAAAACGGGGCGGGCCTGTAATGCTCATTACGAAATATGCCTTTTTCTCATCCCAAGTTTCTTTTTCTCACCATAATGCATACTGCTTGCAACACACTCAATACACCATGTGGCGTACACGGCAGCTGGTACTCCAGCACACACCAGCGCCACGCATCATCCCCTCATCAACACGCTTGGCAAGCACCAACGACGCCCCACCCAATGTGGACGACCATCCCAAGGTGCAACGTGACAGGCAATCACACAGGGACCCAAAGCTGGTGGACAACAAAGAGCCAGAGAGAGAAACAATCGCCCCCAAAGCAGCACGGGCTGGCGCAGAGGTCCTTGAACAAGTGACTGCAACAGTCAGGGGCATTGGTGTGCAGGTGTTGAGTGGGAGAAAGAGCATTGGACAGGATGTGCCGAGCACCAACAAGCACCAAAATGACTAGAGCATGTGTGGTGGGGGGGTGGTGCTGGGTTGTTTGTGTCAAACTCACGGGGAAACAACTTGATCACGTAACATACATAGTTTTCCATCCACATGCTGTAATTTTGTACAAAATAGCTGCATTGCACCCTCACTGCATTGCACCCTCAACAGCAACAAACACAACAATGGGTGTAGCCACGCAAGAAAAGTCAACGTTTTCCCAGTGCGTGCATCTTTTTTCCGCATACCTCCGCTCTCCCCATTTTATTGCTGGCTGTCAACTCGGCGTGGGACTCCTGCTCTCATCATTTTTTGGATTTTTCAGGCAAGCTCGCAAATGTTTTGTTGAGACAGCTTTTGTTTGACCCATCAGCCAAGCACCGAAATGAAGCGATGGTGCATGGCCTTGCTGCATGAGTCACGTACCCCCCCACACACACATTACAGATCAATATCATGGCCAGGATGGTGCATGGCTCCCACGTTGGTTGTTGTGGGTCAGCTCTTACTCGCACAAAACGCAACATTGGGTGCTCGCCTGTCTGCATCGTGCATGCTCGTTGGCCCATCCTGGGTGGGTGCCGTATTTGCAGGCATCGTGGGTACCATTGCTCGAACTGTTGAAAATAAAGCAGCATATATTGTACTTTTATGTATTCTCACAATAATCGCATTTGCCATCTTGTCTGGCCCCCGCGCAGCCCGCGCACCTCATTTCATTGGGTACGGCATTCTCTTATCTCTTGTTTTCGTCATTCCATTGGTCGTGGGGGAGTTTCAATACGGCCGTAGCATTGGAGAGTATTGGAAAAACCCTGTGTGGGACAGTATAAGGAGTTCCATGCTCGCGGCAGGGTGTGTGTTGGTTTCAGGGGTGTTGGTGTTTCCGAGTTTGGCAGGGTCAGAGTTGCAGTGCACAACAGCACATGTGTTGAGGAATGTGGGGCGCTGCATGAGCAGGTGTGTGGTTTGTGATGTTTGTGGTTTTTGGCATGGTGTGTACTATGTTGTGTGTAGTATGAGGAAACACATGTGGGGGTTATATTGTACTGTATATTGTGTTGTGACTGTTCAAGAGCGCCCCCATTCCTTTTATTATTACCATTATTACCCAAATGCTACCATGTCTATTCCCATGTATGCTCCCCTCACATAGATCCCCCCCCCTCACACACCCACAGCATGTCGAGCACATTATTCCAACCAAGCATCGACACTCCAGCGACCAGTCACAGCAAGGGGGCACATGATCCCCTCACTGATGAAGCAATGTGGGAGGCGAGTGTGCTCGAGGCACTGCAAAAGGAGGAGGATATGGATTTTTTATTAGCACTGGAAGAAGCATTGAATGCACCATTGACATCAAGTAGGCCACTACGTAGGTCAGCCAGCCTGTCTGATCTCGTGCGAAGGTATGCCCTGGGTTGTATGGGTTGTATGTGCTCAGAGCGTGTGGGTTGTTTGCCATGACAGTGTGTATCCTACAATTTCTACCTGGCAAGCCTCTCTTGTATGCACTACACCTTGTCCTCACATGCCATTCCCTTTCCTCTACAATGCACTATCTTTAAACACACTATCTTTTAACACACTATCTTTTACACCATCCCCCACTACCAGGACCCGTGATGGCTTGGGTAGTCACTTGTACTCTGCTTTGTCTGGTAGTTTGAGTGGACGTCATGCTCCCAAACAAGAGCACCATGCTTCCAAGCAAGAACACCATGCTCCCACAAAGAAAAAGCTCAAGCAGGATCACAAGCGTACACAAAAGATTAAAAAAATCACACGTCCTGTTCCTGTGGCCACGTTGCGACCACAGCTGCAGCAGACCCACCTGTTACTTGCAGGGGTATGTGGGTGGGGGGGTGTATTGTGTATGGCTGTACGCACAAATGCACTGCGCTGTGCTGTGTATGGGAAAATTTACAGCTTCTCACACCCCACTGCCAAGAATAACAAAAAATATACAACAACAAAAAAAAATTACAGAAAAAAAAAAAAAAACAAATAAAAAACAAATAAATAAAAAAACAGAAAAACACACCAAAACCACACAGGCGGCATTTGAACCACCGCAGCTCCAATTGCAGCGCCTGGACTTGAAGGAGTGGCATGCCGTGGTGGGTGCATTACAACTTGTCATCACCCGCGTGGCATCCATGGAGTCGTTGTTACACGTGGGGGACATGCTTACATCCCTGCATGATGGGAGGATACGATACCTGTTTCAGGTGGATGTGATTGGGTCATGTCGGCGTGCATGTGCGGTGGTGGCAGGCGCGTGTCACAACCTGGCAGATGCAATCCTGCAACCACCAAAAGCACCAATGGTAATGAGAGTGTGTGTTTGTTTGTTTGTGTGTGTTTATGTGTGTGCTTGTGTCTTTATTTGCTTGTGTGTGTGTATGTATGTGTGCATGCGACAGAAGCCATGTTCTTTAATTGCAAGTTTGATCGTAGGCATGTTGTGTATGCATTGCACCACATATACTCCTATCCACCACACACACAAGGCTGGATGTCGGCTGGTGGTGGGTACGGAGTGGCGTCAATTGCATGATGCACTTGTCAAGGACATGAGCAGTGCACTTGAACGCTACTGGGAGCGCTTTACACAGCAGCAAGGGGCAGGTGATAAGCCAATGCTCATGGCACCCATCGTTGAGGTAGTGTAGTGTGTTGTCGTAGAATGGTGTGTATGTAGTGTCATGGTGTGTCATGGTAGAATGCAGTGTGCCATGGTAGAATGCAGTGTGTCATGGTAGAATGCAGTGTGTATGTAGTGTAATGGTGTGTGTTGGGGGAAAAGGGTGAGTGTCACAACACAATACAAGGTCAGTGCATACTTGCTCGTGCCCATGTTCCCACCCGTTTCTCCCCCGCTCTTTGTTTCTTTCTTCCTTCCTTTGTTATGTCACCGATATTCCACCACATACAGGTGCGATCAATGTTGTATGCTGGTCTCATTTGTGTGGGTGTGCTCGATGCTATGGATGCGTTAGAGCAGGCAGTTGTGCAGGCAGTTGTCGGGAAGCCACGTGGCTCTTGCCCGCGGTCAGGCAAGCAATCCCCTTGCTATGCCAAGACTGGATATGCAGTGTTACATGAGGGAAGGGCACCTGAAGGACATCTCAAGGAAGGGCACCCTGCTGCACCTGTGAAAAAGACATTGTCAACGTTGTTTTGGTACCATTGTGGTTGGGTTGTGCAGTGCCTCAAGGTGCGTGTTTTTGGGAGGTGATTGGTACTGTGTGGGAGGTGATTGGTACTGTGTGGGAGGTGATTGGTACTGTGTGGGAGGTGATTGGTACTGTGTGGGAGGTAGTGGTATGCACATGTACACGTCATGCAGTATGGCATACAGAACACCATACGGTACACCATACACGGTCATATACACCACCAGTGTTCACCATACCCCTCCATATACACAGTTTGCACTTGCATTGGAGGTGTTTCAACATTGGTGGGACCTGTATGTGGTGCGTGTCCCCCGTGTGCTGCGTGGTGGGTGGCCTGCTGTGCGCTCCACCATGCATGACCGTATGTGGCAGTTTTGGTTGAAGACATGGGTGATATTTTCAACAGTGGTATGCTCAAGGGGATGCATGTACAAAGGGATGTAGACATGTAGAGATTGTATAGGTGATGGTTAATTGATGCATAGTCGACGTATGATTGATGTATAGTTGATGTATGATTGATGTATAGTTGATGTATGATTGATGTATAGATGATGTATGATTGATGTATAGTTGATGTATAATTGGATGTACAATACGCATGCCTTACCCTGACATCATCTGCCGCTGCCACCATGTAAATACACTATACACACCACCATGTGCACACACAGACATGTGCATTGCTCTCTTTACAAGCAATTGATGGTTTACGTCCATGGACTTTACAATACATGTTTATTGCTGTGGTTATTGCATGGGATCAAAAGGTGAGGTGGTGTATGTGTTGCTGTACATATACTTTATGCCATCCAATACTGTGTGTACCATGCATGCCCACCATGTGTGTATCATGCATGCCCACCATATGCATCATGCAACCCCCTCCCCCCCCAGGTTGAGTCGACTGTCAACAAAGCAATGTGGCGACTGATTGGGGTGTGTTGGGGTGTGTGTGTGTGTGTTGGTGTGTGTGTGTTGCCAACCCTGCTGTGTGCCAGCCTTGCACGTCCATGCAGGACACAAACAATACTGTCAACCCCTCTCAAAACACACACACACACACCACACACACACACAGACATGGTTTGGTGCCTCATTGGGTTTTGCAGTGATGGTCAATGATAATCTGGCGACCAACCCCTATGGTAGGTTGCTGTGTGTGTGAGTACATCTGACCCATGGACTTTCATCCACACCTGCATTGACTTTCATCCACACCTGCATTGACTTTCATCCACACCTGCGTTGACTAGCCTAATGGCAGTCATGCTCCCATGTGAAACATTATCTATTGTACACATGCTACTGTTGTACACATGCTACTGTTGTATTCATGCTACTGTTGTATCCATGCAAAACCAACCATTGTATACACACACAGGGTTGGCAGCACTCGTGACAGTGTTTGGTTTTGTATTTGGGCATTTTGCACCCTACCCATTTCTGCGTGTTGCCATCGTGATGACGGTACGTGGTGTGTTTGTGTGCATGTACAATTACATGCGTATTCAACCACACATGCGAATTGTGTTTTCTTCACAAACCACATGCACATGATGTTTTCTTCACACATCATGTATTGCTTTCCTTCACATACACCACACAATGCCTAGGTGTCTGCCTTCAATGCGCCAATTTTATGTCAGTATGATGGTGTGTCTGCTGGGAAGACACGATTTTATGTGGCAATCATTGTGAATTACACCATTGGTGCCACTGTGACGGTCCTCTTCAACCAGCTTGTACTCCCATGGTGCGTATTACTGTGTAGGTGTCGTTGGTAGGTGTAGTATTAGGTGTAGTATTTCTGTGCAGGGAAAATAACAGCGTATTATTGTGTGAGGAGAATAACGAGAAATACAAGAGCGTGTATTAGAATAGGGAGAAATATCAGAGCATATAAGCATAGAATTGCATGTCTAAGAACACACATACAAATTGCAAGTCCCCCACCATCCCATATTCCCTCCACCCATCACCCAGGTATACAAGCTCCGCATGCAGGGCAATGCTGGCGTCTTCACTGCAACAAGCAGGTTCATTTTTGACCGACATGTATACCAGGTTTTATTATGAAGGCCGCAAAGCTGCCACAGCCAGTGGCACGTGTTTGTCAGCCATTGTACCACCTGCCACCATACCCCCACATGGTAGTATGACACCACGTGGCAGCATGCACAGCAGGCCATCACAACCATTTGTGGTGGTGCAGGACAAAGAAGATGCATCACCAACGAGTAGCGATGCTGTGTCGAATATTGCAATAGATTCTCCACCAACTGAAAAGGGACACGCAGCTGGAACACAACAAGGAGTTGAAAAACAACAAGCAGCAGCAGGACAAGGAGCAGCACAACAAGCACCCATGGGACCCCCTCGCAAGCCATCAGTCCGCTTTGCAGACCTGGAGGTTGTAGAGAAGACTATCCAACATGCAACCGACGATAACAACAACCAAGACCTCACCATGATGGGCCACCCAGCACGCCTCCATGCACCTTTGTCATCAAATAATGGTGGCAATGGTATGCAAAGCAGCAATGGTTTGGAAAGCAGTTATATTGTGTTAGCAGAAGAAGAGCTTGAGGATACGCAACCATGGCATGCAAAGGCTGTGCAGCGGCTACAGACCCAGCTGGCAGGGCCACTGGTATGTGGGTATTAGCAATGTATAATAATGGAGGTATCATCATGCTATGTATGATACGCATTGTATTGACCTGTTGATAGTGTGGTAGGTGGGAAGCATTCTATTGTTGACCCCTTGAAAAACACTATTGATGACACAATAAAATTGAGCGACGGAAAGCACAGTCATCAAGTGACGTAGTGTGAGGCAAGTGTGTAGTGCTTCTGTCCACCTACCATGACCTACCAATGCCATGTATACCTACAGGTGGCGGTGCAGATATCACTCATGAAGGAGACGACACTATGGAAACGGGGTGTGCTGGCAATGCCACGGGTATGCCATCGTGTATTTTCAGCACATCACACATAGATATGTGTTGCAGTTGCCACACCATATGCAACTCATATGTATACCCAACTCAAAATGTATACCTCCTCCTCCCCCCCCTTCCTGAAAAAGGTGGTGCCTGACTTGCTACGCCAGCAGCTCATCGCTATCGACGACCTTGCTGGGTTGGAAATCACCCTTGCATATGGCCCCACCACCACGGGGCGATTCACAGGAACAGCAATCCCCATTTTTGGATTGTTTTTGGACAAGATGGTCACCGCGCTGCGCTTGTGTCGTGCGCTTGTGGATGATACTGCAGCACTGTTGCTCCGATACACACCAGACCTGCAGCTCAAGGTGCAGCACCGTATGGCTGAGCTGACGGCAGCACGTGTGCAGGCCCGTGAGTGCTACCTGCAGTGCAGGAGGCACCTGCACGTCCTGATGATGGATACGCAGAGTCCAGAGGAGCGATGTAAGATTATGAACACGGACGATGCAATACGGATGCAGACGTTTACATGGGCCTTCATTACTGGGGTCAATCAAGTACGGGGCTGGTGGGGAATGGTATATGCATGCTGATTATGTCTCATGTGTATCCTCCTTGCGTTACAGGTGCAAATATGCTGCAATGTGGCGCTGCACCATTGCAAGGAAACGCAGCCCCTTGTCATCCCCTTTTTGTAGTGTGACGCGATGCTGTGTGGACCTGTTTTTGACCCATCATATGTACATAACAAAACACTCTCTTTCTGTAAAACCGAACTAGTCGTCACAAGCTACACAACATACCACAACTCTTGATCACACAGCAAAGCAGAGGAGCAAGTCAATTTTGATGATCACTGATCACTTGTATACTGTGCGAAACCACGCAGGCTAAATGTCTGAAAACAGGGCATTCAATAGGGCGACGCGCCCTGGCGTTCATGCTCGTATTTCAACAGCCACGACAGCCACGCCCTCGCCAATTCGTGGGGAAAAATCTGCAAAACTCTCTCCAACAAGCGCGACATCTAGCAAAAGCAGCAGTGGCACGTCGTTATACACGGCATCAGGCCCTGGAGTGGAACTATGCATGCCTAACAAGCCAACAAGCTTTGTCGTTCGTGCCACATCTGATCAGAGACAACTCAGGGTGGGGACATACTAGGGGGTGTGAAGTGTATATCATCATCAACAATGCCAACACCTCTCCCCTCTCCAACACCTAGGCAGCAGATCTGCGGGTGCTCATCAAGGGTCCGACCAACGTCAAGCACACCGTCACCGAGCGCCCAGATGGCGCCCTCGATGTGGCCTACACGCCCCCCATGTCGGGCGAGTACAGGATCACTGTCTCTGTGGGTGCATCCCAAGCATCAGGCAGCCCTTTTCGCGTCCCATGTCAGCTCCCACGTGCCTGCGAAATATGCAGCGAAACCGACCTCAACGGCGGCTATGGGTTTGCTGGGGAAGTCTACACTGCACGCCTGGTGTGCAAAGACCAATACCGCAACCCCTACACGGGCCGTGTGGACGTGGTCGCCAATGTCATGGATGGCAACGAGATCCTCAGTGAGGCACAGGTGACAGAGGTCCGGCCTGGTGAGTTTGACATCAGTTTCTACCCAGAGATCAGTGCCACCTATGGGTTGGCGATTGTGCTCGACGGCACCCGGCCCCTCAGCGGCAGCCCATTTAAAATCCGTGTCAAATCGGACGAAACCATCCCCTCCAAGTGCAAGGTCTACGGGGCGCAGCTTGTGCACGGGGTGGCGGGGCAGCCCATGAAGTTTCACATTCAGGCCATGGATGCGAAAAATAACGCCCGGCTGGTGGGGGGGGACCCCTTTGCGGTGGAGATCACAGGGCCAGGGGAGCCCCGTCCCACCGCCACCGTGCGGGACAATGGCAACGGCACGTATGACGTAACATGGTGCACTGAAAAGGCTGGGGTGTATTTGGTCAGCACCACCATGGATGGGAGCATGGTTGGCAAGGGGCCAGTGAGTTGTACTGTCAGCGCAGCGAAATTGCAGGGGAGCAATAGCTTTTGCACTGGGCAGGGTGTCAAACGGGCACAGGCAGGACAGGTGGCCGAGTTTAAAATTACAGCGGTGGATGGATTTGGGAATACACGCAGCACAGGGGGGGACGTGTTTCATGTATGTGTGGGGGTGGGGGTGGATGTGGGGGGGTGCTTGGTTGGGATGATGTACTTGTTCCATAGTGTTTGTCGTCATCTTTATTACATTTTATTACACATTTATTACTGTGGTGACTTATAGCCATTCATACCACTGCAAGTCACGCATACCACCACAAGTTACTGCAAGTCACTCATACCACACCCACACACAGGTTCACATTCACAGTGCCGGTTCCAGTGGCAAGGGGGCCCCACAGACTGCACTGGTGGAGGACAATGGGGATGGTACCTATCGTGCCAAGTACACAATCAACGTGACAGGGCAGTATGACATTCATGTGCGCTACGCAGGTTTGTTTTTAACGTGGGTGTGTTTTGTGGTGGGTGGGTGTGTTTTGTATAGAGAAGAGGCATATGCATGCATGTGTATGTACCTATAAATTGTACGCTGTACAACACAGCTGCACTCAATAACAACCCCACACCCTGTTGGTTCTCCACACCCTGTTGGTTTTCATCAATGCTTTCCACCCATGTTATTCCACCCATGTTATTTCCACCCACATTTCCCCCCACACTACAGATACCAACGAACCAGTCAAGGGCAGCCCCTTTCTCATCCCAGTAGAAGCGGGGTCCATTGACCCACGATGCAGCCGCATATACGGTCCCGGCCTCCAGGCAGTGCAGCTGGGCAGAGCAAGCACCATCCTGGTGGAAATGGCTGATAAATGGGGCAATAAAGTGTATGCATCGGGGGGATTTAACCCCAGCTGTATTCACATGGACGTGCGGGGGCCGGGGGCGGTGACAGTGACCCCGGGGGCCCTGCAGGATGGGGTGCAGACGTATTGCTATGTGGCCAAGCAGCCGGGGACGTATACGATCAGTGCCACTGTGGATGGGCAGGTGGGTGGTTGTTGGGGAGTGTGGTGGAGATGGGGTTTGGTTGCCTGTGTACCGCACTCATGTTAATTGGTGCATATATATATGTAGAGCATTCGTACAGAGAATATAATGTACCCTCTTGTGTCGTACCCACATGCTTTGCATCCCACCATCATGCACACACCATTCACATACACCACTCTTGCACCTCATGCACCCCCCCCACCCCACCCCCCTACCACCATCTCAAACAACAGCACTTGGGTGACAGCCCAGCAACAGTCACAGCCTCCACAAGTGAAGCATGTGCAGCCATGTGTGAAGTACGAGGGGCCCCACTCGACCTGGTGACCACAGCAGGCAGGGCAGCAGATGTGTACATTATTGCCAAGGATGCCAAGGGGATACAGAAATCCCTGGGCGGGGATGTGTTTCATGTGACATGGCAGCATATGGGGTCGGGGGAGGGGCAGGTGACCAATGGTATGGTTTTGTTTTGTGGGTGTTGGTGGTGGTGGGTATTGTTGTGGTGTGGGTGTTGGTGTGAGTGTATGAAAGCACTGCATGAGAATACATATATGAGACCATGCATGATACCATAAGCATGCGTGCGTAGTACAAGCACCAACAAGATGGTTGCAGTATGAAATCACACCCTGCTCACATACTGTCAACTGTGTTTCAACACACCCACCAGCACCATCACCCACACCACCTACACACCCACATCACCCACCAGCAACAACATCCACCAGCAACATCACCCACCAGCAACAACACCCACCAGCAACACCACCGACAGCAACACCACCCACACGCCCACATCACATACCCACATCATCCCACATCACCACAGGCAAGGTAGAAGACTTGGGTACAGGGGAATACAGGTCCCGCTTTGTCGCCACACATGCAGGGTACTATCATGTTGCTGTCACCAACAACAACAGCAGTATAGCAGGCAGTCCCTTTACAGCATGTGTGCAGGCTGCTGGTATAGAGCCTGCTGCATGTGTGGCAAGTGGGGCTGGGTTGGTGAGTGCTAAAGCAGGGAGCAAGGTGGGTTTTGTTTGTGGGTGGGGGGGGTGGGGGGTGGAGTATGATACCATGTACGAGTGTACATGTGTACATCCTATATTGGAGAATGAAAATATGAACAAACTGCAGTGTTTTATAGCATATCCACAATCAACATCCTCACAATCAACATCCCCACTCACCCAAACAAACAATCACACAGACCTCCTTTGCCATCAAACCCAAAGACACCTATGCCAACCCGGTACCAGTAGATGATGTGCGCCACTTTCACGCCGCCATACAGGGCCCCGCAGACGTCGACGTCCACCTCACAGCCAGCGACGACCACACTGAGGTCATGGCCACCTACACTGCCACTGCTGCCGGCACGTACACCGTTGCCGCCACCTACAAGGGACAGCATATACAGGGGAGCACATGGGCCCTTCAGGTGGCCCCTGACCTGGGGAGGGCCCTGCATTCCCGCTACGTGCAGCTCCCCGACAGCTTCACTGCTGGTAATTCGGTCAACATGGCCCTCGCGGTCAACGACGTGCATGGCAACGCATCACTGGGCGGGGACCGTGTGGTGCTGGAGGCAGACAATGCAGTGGAGGGGGTGACGTCGCTGACGGTGGTGGACGATGGGCATGGTGTGTACCGTGCAGCGTATGCACCCACACGCAGTGGCTTTGTGACGATACGTGCGTTTGTCAATGGGGAGCTTATTGGAGTGCCCCACACGCTGCCTGTGCTGCCTGCTGGCCTCAGGGCACTGGTGCCAGTCACACCAGGGCTGTGGACATGCACTGCAGGTGTGGGTGTTTTTTTAGTTTTTTTTTTTTGGTGTTTTTGGGTGCATGCATGAGATGGTGGGTATAAACCCCGATCGTGTGTGTATGCAGATTGTATACTTTGTGTGATGTCACACACCCACATACACCTACCCACACACCCACATACACCTACCCACACACCCAGGTGACAAGGGTGTTTTTCTTGTACGGGGTAAGGATGAATTTGGCAACCTACTCACCCAAGGGGGGGCCCACATTGTAGCTACAGTACACAGCCATACCACTGACAATACCAACAATACCAGCAAGAACAATACCAGCAAGAACAATACCAATGGCAATAACAAACCCAACACAGCTGATTGGTCTGCCTCAGTGACAGATCAAGGAGATGGTACATATGCAGTGGTGTGTACAGTCACCCAAGCGGGGCCCTTTAAAGTGTCTGTTGCTGCTGCTGAGCACCCATCAGTGGGGGTGACCATGACGGGCATGTGTGTGCCGGGGAGGGTGTGTGCATCCAAATGCCAACTGCTTCAGGCTGATCATGATATTGTTGCAGGTAGTGTGTGTGTGGTGTGTGTGTGTGTGAATGTGTGTCTGTATGTAACATGTATGTGACATGTATGTGGCATGTATGTGGCATGCAGGTGACATGTATGTGACATGAGTGTAGGTGACCTGCGTGTGTATATTCGGTAGCATGTTGGTAGCACCCACACACAAAACAACCACCAAGTCTTACCATCACCACCACCACCCAGGTACTGAGGGTACTGTGCACATCGTACGCTGTGACGGCTACGGCAACCGCCTTGCAGAAACCACAAGCGCTGCCCCCATCAGCGCCACCAGTACAGGCCCCGATACCCTCCACGTCCACGTGTTGGAACAAGCCGACGGCAGCGTCAAGCTGCAATACACCGCCCGCACTGCGGGGGACTATACATTACGATGTACAAGCAGCGTCAGTGGGGAGGCGTTTTGCAACAGCCCATGGACCATTACAGTGCGTGCTGGGGAGGTGTTGCCAGAAAACTGCCAAGCCACCCTCGTCACAGTGGACGGTCAACATCGCAGCGTTGCTGGTCAAACGGTGACGGTGGCGGTGATGTTTCGGGACCGGTATGGCAATGCAGTGCAGGGCACTGAAAAGGGGGTGCCCCTCGAGGTGTGGGCGGAGGGACCTGAGAATGTGGCTTTTGCGGTGGACGGTGCCTCGGGCAAGTGTGGCGCCAAATTGACCAAATCGGGGAGTTATCTCGTGCATGCTGCTATCAATGGCACAGCAGTGAGTGGGTGGCCGCAGCTCCTGCATGTGCTGGCTGACAAGAGCGACCCGGTGCGGTCGTATGTATCCGGGGCCCCCCCTGAGGGCCTCCGGGTGGGGGAGCCTGTGACGCTGCTGCTGCACACGGTGGATGCATATGGGAATGCACGTGGTCAGGGTGGGGAGGAGGTGGTGGTGGAGCTGCATGGGCCGCTGGGAAGCCAGGTGAGGGAGGCCTGGGTGGTGGATAATGAAAATGGGACGTACGCTGCACGATTCAAACCAGACATGCCCGGGAGCTGGACGATTAAGCCACGGTGTGTGGGTGTGTGGGTTGTTTTGGTTGCGGATGGATACAGCACGGTGTTTTTGTGCATACATGACCAATCAACCACAATAAAAACATAAAACCCAAACAATAACATAAATGCACCACCCACCACTCAAACACACACAGTATTGGACGCAAGTTTGTGCATGGAGAAGGAGGGTATGAGCTCCTCGCAGACACAGGCACCCTCAGTGCCATGGAGTACTCTCTACGAGGCCAACCAGAAAAACCAATGGCAGCAGGATCCGTGACCCCCATGGCGGTCATCCCGGAGATGCCCGGTGCCCAAGTCTCTGGCACGGAAGTGTTTACTGCCGTCCTCACTGCACCTGGTGGCACCTCTGAGCACCTAGATGTCCACGTGTTGGATGATCGAAGTGGGTTTCGACTCAAAGCGGCTTGGATGTTGGCGGGGCAGTATAGCGTCCGGGTGCTGTTGGATGGGGTGGATATTGTGGGTAGTCCCTCACTGGTGGAGGTGGTGCCGGGCGGGTTGTGCTTGGCAACCAGCCTCATGCAGGGCAGCGCACTACGGGTTCGTTCACAATGGGGGTGTATACGTGATGGTCATGTGTACATAGTCAACATGCATATGGTCAACATGCACAATTACTGTTGTTGTTGTTGTTGTAGTGGATGACTACCACATACAGAATGTCACATGACTACCACATATAGAATGTCACACCACCACACAGAGCTGCAAGGCTGGTGAATCAGCTCATTTCTCCATTCGTGGACGTGACGCAGTGGGCAATCCCATAGCAACAGGTGGCGCCACCATTGCGACGACTGTCACTGATGCTGCTGGGCACGTCATGATCGATGCCATGCGTGACAATGGGGATGGCAGTTACGATGGCAATGTCATGCTCACCACTGCGGGGCCCTACACCATTAAAGTGGCCCTGGGTGGCCCCCAGCAGAAAGAGGCAGAAGGTGCTTCGGCACGTGCGGTGGTGTTTCGTGGGGTGTGTCATCCGGGGGCATGTGATGCCGGGGCGTGTGTGGTGCAGCAGAAGCCAGGGGTGTTGGTGGCGGGGGGGGTGGGCATGCTGCGTATTGCCTGTAAAGACACGTATGGGGGGGGAGACTGATGTGGAGGGGATGCATGGGAGTGAATGATGTTTTTGCATGTACAGATGAACACAACACACACAACATACAACACCACCAAATACACAGGCATGGCAACCTCATCAAGTTCATGCACAACACCATTCCCCTTGTAGCACACGGTGATGACAACCTGCATGTCACTCTCCATGAAGCATCCGAGGGAATCCTTGTGGCTCGATACCAGTGCACCACTGTGGGAACATACCGCATGTCTGTCATAGAACCAACCAGTGGGCAACCCATCCCAGCAAGCCCCCTCACTGTGGAGGTACACGCAGCGGCACCCTCTCCATTGCACACGCGCGTGCGGCTGCCAGAGGGCCCCCTTGTGGGGGAGCCCCTTGTTGCAACGGTGCAGTATCGTGATGCGTATGGCAATGGGACAACGGTGCCCGAGGGGGGGGTGGGGTTGGTGGAGGTGCACGCAGCGGGGCCTGCGCCGCTGGAGATGGTGGCACAGGAGGGCAAGGGGTTGGTGGGGACGCCGAGTGTGGCTGGGGTGTATACGCTGGTCGCCACCATGCAAGGGGTTACCCTGCCAGGTATTTGGATGGTGAACAATGACAACCACGTGAGCACACACGTGACCCTCATTCCCTACAACAACACCATCGCACCCTCCCCAACACAAAGGTTGGCCCATGAGCATCACAGTGCAAGCATCCCATGCGCTCCACGTACGCCTCCAAGGGCATACGCTCACTGCCGGTCTGACATGCGGACAACCATGCCCCATCACGGTGCTGCTCTATGACAGTCACGGCAACCGAAAAACCACACCGGGAGACCGAGTGGACCTGCTGGTGGTCCCCCTGGAGGGCCCTGCGGTGCCGGTCCCGGCCGCGGATATGGGTGCTGGCGTGTATGTGGCAACTGTCACTGCAGCAAGTGCTGGGAGCTATACTCTGTTGCCACGTGTACATGGCAAGGAGGTGAGAGCCGCGGCCAAGGAGGTCAAGGCAATGTGGCCCCCATTGGTTGCCATGGATTGCGTTGCGATGGTCAATGTTGACCAACCCACGTGTGGACAGGCCATGACTGTTACTGTGCAACCCAAGCATGTTGCCTCTGGTAGACGGTTTTCAGGTGCAGAGGCGGTCACCGTGAGCATGGCAACCCCATCGGGCAAGACCATTGCGCTGCCTGCCAAGATGCTCGATGACACAACCTACACCGTCGATGTGCCACTGCAGCACGCAGGCACCCATTCTGTTGCCGTGTCGATGGGTGGAGAAGCGGTGCAGGGCTCCCCATTGCACGTGCATGCCACGCCGGGCCCGCTGTCGCTCGAGCGCAGCCGTTTAGAGGGGCCTCGTGTGTGTGCAGCAGGGGTGCCCAGTACATTGCGGCTGGTGGCGGCCGACGCGTTTGGCAATGCTATCGCACATGGGGGTGCCCAGCTGCGCGCGGTGGCATGTGGGGTGGACGACATGGGATCAGGGGACCCTGCATCGGTGGTGGACAACGACGACGGCACGTATGCTGTTTCCTTTGTGCACACACGTCCTGGTGGGTTGGTGCTCACACTGAGTATACAAGGTAGCCGTGCAGGCATGCTGCGCGTCCCCTGTACGTGTGTGGCGGGGGGCCCTGTGGGGGCCCGCTCGTCGGTGGTCGGTTATGATACCGATGTGGAAGCGGGGCGTGTTGGCGTGCTCACACTGCAGCTTGCAGATGGGTACGGCAACCCCTTGAAGCAGGATGCGGTGGGGGTACCTGTGACTGCACAGGTCGTGCAGGGGGGCCCACTTCTCATGCTCAAGACGCAACCCCAGGGGGACGGCACCGTGTTGGTGTCGTATTGTGGTGCTGTTGCTGGGCGGTGCATGATAGAGCTGTTGGTGGGTGGGGAGGACGCGGGGGAGGAGGGGCGCGTACCTGGGGAGCATGTGGTGGTGGTGCGCAGTGGCCCCGTGTGCCCCAGTCGCTGCAAGGTTGCTTTGAGGGTGGGGTGCTTTTACACTCCATAGTGCACATGTGGGTGCTTGCTCGTATGCAATCATGGTTTCTTACATGATGGTCCCTTTCCCACCCCCCCCCAAACACAGGCTGCGTTCGAACTCCAGTCAACAGACACGTCCTCCACAACAGCCCAAGCAGGCCAACATGTACCAATCATTGTCACATTACTCGACGCACTCGGCAACATACTCTCATCAGAAGAAACAGACGCTGTCGATATTAGAGTGGATGCGGTGTTTCCCCTGTCGATGCCGTTTAGCAGCATGGGAGGGGGCCGATTTGGGGCTACTCTGGAGCGAGCATGCACGTACCTGGTCAGTGTGAAAGTCAACGGTCAGGAAATCAATGAATGGCCCCGGCAGCTCCACATCGCCCCAGGCCCTGCTGCCCCTGACATGTGCACCTTGAGCGGCAATGCTCAGGTGCGGGGCGTCGTCGTGGGGCGTGTTGCGCGCATGCTCTTGCAAGCACGCGATGCCTATGGCAATACCCGCACAATCGGTGGGGATGCGGTGGGTGTGGTTGCAGCGCTCGGGCGTGGTGAGGACAAAGGGACAAAGGGTGTGGTGGTGGATAATGGGGACGGCACGTATCGTCTCGAGGTGGCTGTGGCAAGTCCCGGTCGGTGGACAATTACCCCCACGGTGCATGGGCAACCATGTGGACCTGCTGTGTGGGCAATTGAGGCAGAGTACGGTGCACTGCAGCCTGAGGAGATGATGGTGGTGCATGGGAATGCAATCAAGGGCGTGTGTGGTACAAGCGACGTGATCATGGTCAAGGTGGGTGAATGATGATGATGGTGGTAGGGGAATGATGATCATTATGCCACATATCCATCACCCCATATCAACCCCTCCCACAAAACACCCAGCCTATTGCATCGGATCGGCGTGTATCAGGCAGTGAACACCTCACAGCCTCTGTCACCGGCACCTCCAACACCAAGGCCCCCCTCCCCGTGCGCTTGCTCGACAGCCGCGAGGGGTTTGCCATGCAGGTCACCTGGCGACAAGCCGGTCAACACTTGGTCAACGTCTACCTCGATGGTGTCCACGTGCAGGGGTCCCCCCTGCAGCTCCACGCACAACCAGGGGCCCTGGCACCCAAGGCATGCACTGTGGTCGACTACCGCAATGCAGGGGGCACTTTGGATCTCACTGTGCAGGGGCGGGACCTCCTCAACAACCTGTGTCCCCTCAAGGGGGCCCCTGTGGAGCTGGTGGCAGACCCCCCCGAGTGCCTGGCCCTTGCGACGCCCCAGTGGGCAGCAGATGGGTGCACCGTGCGCCTGACTGCTGCTGTACAAGCCAAAGGGCGGTTTAATGTGGCCGTCGATGGGCGCAGCTTGTTTGCTACTGGGCGGGTGCTGCAGTACGAGAAGGGCGGCAGTCATGCAGCGGAGACCAAACTGCGTCCACTGAATGAGGGGGCCCTGGTGCATGCAGTGGCGGGTGTGCAGGCTTCTTTATTGGTGGTTCTGGCCAATGGCAGTGGGCTGCCAGTGCTCCAGGGTGTGCTCAAGGACCCCCACCCGGGCAAGGTGGTGGAGGGGTCCTCCGTGGTGGTCAAGCCCCGTGATGATGGCCTGTTTGAAGTGTTGGTGTGTGTTTCGCGGGTGGGAGAGTATGTGCTGCATGTCTCCATGGAAAACATGCCGAGTGTGGCCTGTACTGCGCGTATCCATGTCGCACCGGGCCCACCAAGCGCAGCACACACCGCTGTGCGCATGCTCGATGCCCAGCCAGTGGCGGGGGCCCCCTGCCGCATCGCCCTGCAGCGTATGGACGCCCAGGGCAATCCCGTGGTGTGTCCCAATACACAAGGGGTATTTGTAGGACACGTCACAGGTCCCGGGCCCGCCATGTTGGAGTGGTCCGAGCAAGGCGACGGGGTCGCGCTGTGCACCCTGCGTGCACGCACCGCAGGCACGTATGCACTGCAGCTGTCCATGGCGGCAACAGGGGACGTCGTTGCAGGGTCCCCCCTGCAGGTGGAGATGGCCCCGGGGGCCCTGTCGGGCAGTGCAAGCAGTTTTTCAGTAGCTGGGTTTACTGGCAAGATGGCAAGCACTATTGTTGCTGGGCAGGGGTTGGTGGTTGTGTTGGAGGCGAAAGATGGGTTTGGAAATGCTGCAGTGTGTTGTGAACAGCAAGTACAGGCTGCTGCACATGGACCACAGGGCATCGTGCCATTAGTGTACACGGTAGGTTTGATTGGGATTGGGGTGGTGTGTGTGCGTGCGTGTGTGTTGATGTCCCAGTTGTTTTCATGGTGTTTCATACTGTGGTGGACCATAATACTTATCGTGACGCTCCTTCAACTCCAACCACCACAGCAACAGCAACAGGGCGCACCAGTACTCACCGCCGACGTCCACGTGGCAGGCCGCTACCACATCCAAGTGTCCCTCCTCGACCCCACCACCAACCAATGGCACAAGATACAAGCCGACGAGCTGCGCGCCACCTTGCTCGTCACCCCCGCCGCGCTCTCCCATGCCCATACAACCTTTAGCCACGTCGCAAGCACCCTCCATGCTGGCACCCCTGCGATGCTCTACATCCAACCCACCGACAAGTACGGCAACAAGGGGGCAAGTGGTGGCAGCTTTATCGTACAGCTGTATGATGGCAAAAACGCCATACCATGTGCGGTGACGTCCAGCATGGAGACCGGGGGAGCCCTGGTCGCCAAAGTGCTGTCCACACGTACGGGGGTGTTTAAGCTGCGTGTGATTGTCGCCAAGGATGGCCAAAAGGTGTTGTTGCACACGTCGGACGTGCGTGTGGAAGAGGCGGCGGCTGCGGCTGGGAAGAGCTTTATTTTGGGGCACTGGCCACCTTCTGGGCCTGTTGCAAATATTGCTGCTGGTTTTGTTATACAGGTGAAGTGAAGGGGGTGTGGGTGAGCAAGTGTGGGGGTGGATGGAGGTGTGACTGGTGTATGTGCGATTCACGTACGCTGTATGTAGGTAGGTACTTGACACATTACTGTACATACATCAACCCATGAACCAACATTCACACATTCACATGTACCCTCCCCCCCCACACACATAGGCATGTGACGAGTATGGCAATAGTCTGACCAAGGGTGGTGCCCGGTACCTGGTTGATATTGTGGGGCTCCCTGCACAAGCCATCACTGTAACAGACCGAGGTGATGGGCAGTATAATGTACAGTACATTGTTCCAGGAGAGGGGACGTATCGGGTCAATGTGACATTGGATGGCAAGCAAGTACAGGGCAGCCCTTCATCGATCACTGCATTCAGGTGCGGTGGTGGTGGTGTGAAAAGGGCGGTTTGTGTGTGCATATTGGTGTTGTTGTGTGGGCATAGATTGGTGTGTGCATGGGTGCAAGTGTGGGTGTTTTTTGTGTGGTGATATGCCTACCACCACCATTTTTCTGCACTCACTTGTGCGCGTATACATCCTGCACACCCATCCATCTCGCTGCCCTCCTTCACCTTCTTTCACCCCACCCCTACCCCCCACCCCCCACCACCACATACACCATACAGGGATGTGGTTGGATTGGCCAATTCCGAGATGGAAAAGAAGATGGCCACAACCATCACCCACCTCCGCCGCAACGTAGCAGAAGCACGCACCAACTACCGTTTGCTCAAAGCAGAAGCTGCTTCCCTCGAGCAATTCATCCCCGTTATGGTGGAAGGGGCACGTAGTGGTATATATGAGGCACTGAAGCATCATGATGCACTGCTGGCAGAGACAAGGCAGGCCTACCAGAGGGAAGCAGCTGAAAGACGACGGCTGCATAATATGGTGCAGGTAAAGGGGTGTGATTGGGTGGGTGTGATTGGGTGCGTGTGTGATTGGGTGCGTGTGTAGGTGTGTGTGTGTAGGTGTGTGTGTTGTATGGTGTATTGTGATTATGGATTTATGATGTGTATGTGTAAACCCTTGCTCTGAACACTATGTACACTATGTGCTTCATGGTGTATACATACCACATATCTCACCATTATCACAACCACCACCACCATCACAACCACAACCACCATCACAACAAAACAGGAGCTGCGTGGCAACATTCGTGTGTATATTCGTGTCAAACCACTTAGTCAAGACGAACGACAGGCCGGCATACAAGCAGTGTTGCGTTGTATGGATGACAGCAGGGTGGTGTGCAATGCAAATACTGGTGTTCCCAAAATGTTTGACTTTGACCGTACATTTGGACCAGACACGAGTCAAGAGGTGGTGTTTGAGGATGTTGCACAGCTGGTGACGTCTGCGTTGGATGGGTATAATGTGTGTATCTTTGCATATGGACAGACTGGTACGTGTGGTGGGTACCCCTACATGGGGTGGGTTGAGGGGGTGTGGGGTGTGGGTTTTGGTGGGTCATGTATCTGGTGGTTTGGTGACTATCACACACACATACACACATCATCATCATCATCATCATCATCATCATCAAAAACAATACACACCCCATCAACACACACCAACACAACACCAGGTGCTGGCAAGACCTACACAATGGAGGGCACCCAAAACAACCCAGGCATCAATTACCGCACCATTGCCGAGTTGTTTAGGAGCATACGAGAAGAACACACTGCTGATGAAAAACACACCATTACAGCAAGCATTGTTGAGATTTACAATGAGGTGGTGCATGATCTGCTGGCCGAGGAGGGGAAGAAGGAATGTGACTTGCAACGCACAACAACGGGGTTTGATGTGGTGGGTCTTACAGAGACAGGTGTGTGTTTTGTAGGGGTGTTGTTGTTGTTGTTGATGATGATGATGCTCTGTGTGTGTTGGGGGTGTTTGTTGGGGGTGGGATGGCGTTAAATACAAAGTGTGAAACGTGAAGAGTAGGTGGTGGAAATTGGGAGGTGCTGTATATGTATTTCAAACACACAGATGTATGCGGGCAACATACATCTCAACATACACACATGTACCAAAACACCCACACACTCCACACACTTTCCTCAACCCCCCCCCCCCCCCACACAGAGGTCACCTCCCCAGAGCAAATATTTGAGATCATGGCGTATGGCTTCCAACACCGAGCCACTGGCTGTCACGACATAAACGCCCACTCCTCCCGCTCACACTGCCTGCTCATCATCAACGTGCGTGCTGAAAACCGCTCCACTGGCATTGTAACCCGAGGCAAACTCACTTTGTGTGATCTGGCTGGGAGTGAGCGAATTAACAAGACACATGCTACTGGGCTGACTTTGACTGAAGCCCAGAATATTAATAGGAGCCTGTTGGAGTTGGGGAATGTAATCAGTGCACTGATGCAGCAGGCGCAGCATGTGCCGTATAGGAACAGCAAGTTGACCATGTTGCTGCAGGTGTGTGTTTGGGGTGGGGGGGGTGTTTGTGTGGTGTGTGTGTGGCGGGGGGGTGTCGTGTGTGCTGCATGGCACGGCGGGAAGCATGATCATCATTGTATATGTACATACTGCATACAGAATAGTATACACAGTATATCATTGTATGTACATAGTGTAGTACATAATACATCATCCCATCACGTATTCACTTGTAGTAATAATGCACGTATGCTATTCGTATCACCACACACCCATACCCACACACTCACCCACCGTAGGATTCCCTGGGTGGTGATTCCAAGGCACTCATGTTTTGCAACGTCTCCCCAGCAAGTGTGCATGCCACCGAATCCCTCTCCTCCCTTGCCTTTGCCTCAAAAGTGTCCAATGTGGTGCTGAAAACCCCTCAGAAGAAATTCGAAGAGGCTGGGCCCCAGGGGGCCGCAGCGGCACTGGCTGCGGCAGCAACAAAGTCGAAATTGCATGCTGCAGCAGATGTGGTGATTGGTGGTGGTGGTGGTGGTGGTGGAAGACGACAGGGGAGCAGTATACCAATGCCATTTGCAAGGGATTGAATGGGGTGCATTTGAATGCAAGGGATTGGAAAGGGTGTGCATGTGATTTGAATGCAAGGGGGGATTTGAAAGGTGTGGGTAAAAAGCAGAGGGGATGGTGTGTTGCACGTGCATGTGTGGATACATGCATGTGTGTGTGTGTTTCTGATGATATGGCGGTGCTGGATTTTTGTTGATGTCATGGTGCCCTACTGACTCTGATGACCTTGAGGCATGTGTGTGTCAATAAGACTGTCAATAGGATGATATGAGGTGGTGTGTTGGGCAGCTGCAGCGTGTGGTGCCCCTCACACGTTGTGCGCTGTTGTTGTGTGTGTGGTTGTTGTGTATATCAGCTGCATGACTGCTGCCCTGGTTGTGCATGGCTGATGATGGACCTGTTGCTTCGGTGCTGCCCCGCCGGTGTAGATGTCCAACACACAACGTTTCATACTCACACACAATGCATCTCTTTTCTCTTCCCAACAACTATTGCCTGTAAAACAATCCAAACAATTAGTAATACAATGCTGTACACAACGTGCTTGAGATGGAGATCAAGAGTGCAGCACAAACTAGCACGGTGTTTGCATGGACTTGCTGCTCCATCATCAGTCGATGGCTTGGCTGCCTCGGGTTTGTTTGGTCTCTCTGATCTTGTGCAGCCATCGCATTGGTCATTGCTCGCTGCTCGTGCCGTTGAAAGGTAAACATATGCAATGGGTTGTTTATGATGGTGGTCAATCTAATGACCGTGGTCGATGGTGTGTTGCACAACAACAATAAACAGGTGTGATGCACTTGTGCACGAGGCATTGCTCCATGAGCGCCCAGCTGATGTGGTACAGGCTATTGATGACATATCAGACGTGGTATGCGGGGTGTCTATGCCATGCACATATGTTGTTGTGGGAGGGGAGTTGCACGTATATGTACTCGTATACGCATAGCAGTGATGCATGTACGCTTTACATACATACCCCCCCTCCCCCCCACACACAAACCCCACCCACACATCAATACAGATTTGTCAGACATATGATGCTGCAGAGTTTTGTCGCAATGTGCATGCAGACCCAGCATGGCGTGCTGCTGCCCAACAAACATGTGTCGACCTAGGAGGTGTGTGGGGTTCAGGATGATGTTTCATCTGTGTTGTGCGTGTGTTGTATGTGTGTTGTATGTGTAGCATATGGAGTGTGTGGTCAATGTGGCATTCTTCGCACAGCGTTTCTTTCATGTACATACAACCAATTCCGTATATACATTCATACGCACACAGCCAATTCTGTATACACATGCATACACATACATTCACAGGGTATATTGGCAAACTCAATACACACCAAGGGTTGTACAGGGCCCTTCTTCGTGCACTTGAAAAAGATGATGCACATCATACACAGCATGCACAGCGCACCGAGAGATCATCCACCAGTCACACAACAGAGATATCTACACACAAGACAAAGACACCTGTACACGCAACAGACGACAGTGACCAGATGTACACAAGGGAGGGTGGTTTATCACAAGAAGGAAGGTTGGTTGGGTTGATGCTCAAGCGTGATTTTGAGAAGCATGGTATTCACCTCCCAGAGGAAACAAGGGCACAGCTGGTTGCACTGACAGTAGCCACCTCACAAGTGGGCATGCAGGTGTGAGTGTGTGTGTGGGGGGGTGGTACATGTGTGTGTGGGGGGGGGAGGGGGGGGGTACATGTGTGTGTGTGTGTGTATTTGAGAGGGAGAACGTGTGTGTGCAATTGTGTGTGTCAATATGTAAACCAAGTGTTGTAGTACTTATCCACCAACCACACATAGAACCCTTTCACACCCCAAACATCACCCATACAACACCTGCACACACCCATCCACCCCAAAACACACACACAGATTGGTGCCAACATGATCGACCCATCAGCCCTGGGCACCCTCACCCTCACCCCCACCCACTACACCCTGGCCTCCACCCTTCTCCACGACCCCTCCTCCGTCCTCTCCCCCCCCCCCCCACCCCACCACCCCCACCCCACCCTCATTACAACCACAGCCGCATGTGGTCAACTGCTCACATGTGCCGATGATGTTGACCTGCGTGCACAGGTGTATGCAGCCGTAGGGTCAACCCCGTCGGTCAACGAAGCGCTGGTTCAACAACTGGTTGACCTGCGGAGGGCCACGGCGGGGGTTTTGGGGGTGCGGAGTTATAGCGCGTCTCAGACAGAGGGGTTTTCATTGGCTGGGAGGCCCGAGGCAGCAGAGGGGTTTTTGCTACAGCTGTTGGATGCACTACAGGAACAGGTGGGTGTAGTTATTTGTTTTTGTTGTAGGAAGTGTATGTAATACCATGTGGTATGCATTGCTACTACTATGTTATTCATTATTACTCTATTATTTATTATTATTCTATTGTTCATTGCTACTATTGTACAGACATGCTCTCCCACACACCATATCACACACCATATGCTGTGTATTATCATCATGCTGCATACTATCATCACAACACAGGCACAAGAGGAGGTCAACGAATTGGCAGCAGTCAAAGCACAGTTGACCGGGGTGGTCAATGAAAAAGTGGCACCATGGGACCGGCAGTACCTCATGGCGGTCAAACGGGTAGGTCAATGTTGGTGTGTAGGTCAATGTTGGTGTGTATGAAGTAGTACATGGTGGAGTACACGTCCTACTGGTGTTTCATTCAGCCTCAAACACCTCAAAAACACTATGCATGCACTCCCATAAAACCCCAATGCACTTCCCCCTCTTTCACATACACCCCCCCCTCCCCACACCCACCCACACACCTACACCCACCCACAGTCGACAGTATGTGATGTGGGGAGTGCAGCGGTGGTACAGTACTTCAGCCTGGATGCATGTCTGACTGGGCTGGACATGCTTTTACAACAGCTCATGGGTGTGACATTGACAAAGGTGCCCTTTGCCAGGGGTGAGGCATGGGCTGATGGTGTGGTCAAACTTGCGGTCAACCATGAAGAGGAAGGGCTGCTGGGGCACATTTACCTCGACCTACATGCACGGTAGTGTTGTTTTTTGGAGGGGAGAGTGTTTCATGTTGGACACATGTTGGAGTGCATGGAGCAGTACAAACTATCCGCACTAATAATGAAGACACTATTTCATCCTCCCTTGCTTTTCCTGCACATTAATTCTGACATACAACACATGTCCACAACACACAGCCCCGGCAAGTGCACTGGGGCAGCACACTTTACCCTCCGAAGTGGTCGCTGCCTCCGGGGCTCCGGAAGATACCAAACACCCCTGGTTGCCCTGGTATGCAACTTTTCTCGAGGTACTCCTTTCTCTGGGTGGAGGACGGGGGGGGGTGGGAGTGGGGGTGGGAATAGGGGGTATGGTACTGGACATACAGGTACACAACATACAGGTACACAACATGCAGGTACACAACATGCAGGTACACAGCAGCAGCAGCAGCAGCAGCAAAGGAAAAGCAATAGTGGAAATGCAAGGGTGTTGTTGAGTCATGGTGAGGTGCAAACATTGTATCATGAATTTGGACATGCCCTGCATAGCCTGCTGAGTAGGACTGAATTCCAACACCTGGCAGGTTGGTGTGTGTCTGTGATCCATTGGTGTGTGTCTGTGATACATGCATGTGGTGTATTGTATGTGCTTTATATTGTTTGTGGTGTGTACAGAGTCTGTGATGTGTCGTGATGTGCATCCACCGGTGCAGACCTGGTGGCAAGCACACACACACACACACACACACACACACACACACACACACACACACACACAC
>VFQP010000220.1_pt1 | contig 144461 bp, 131 predicted proteins | sample 3512351 | NCBI WGS metagenome assembly VFQP01 (sample SAMN10412372, study PRJNA504923) | tailings metagenome | isolation source: Relicate 1 Philex TSF1 revegetated site | place: Philippines: Tuba, Benguet | collected 2017-08-29 | reverse complement strand
CCTTCACCCCAGCGGATTCCTCAAATCGACTGGTACGCGTTCTGGGGGCAGGTCAAAGCAATCGCTATCTGCTACCGGCGAACGACGCCATCTACTTCGTAGAACAGCGTCCAAGGCTGATCAGAGGTCGTTGAGCCTCAATCTGGCGGTCCGTTCTCCCGGGGCGAGGTGTGGTCGAGGAGCACCTTTGCGCTGCGAAAGTGGTCAACTTGCAGCCCGTGGCTCAAGCGTCAATTGACTTGACCATGTTGGATTCAGGCAATGCCGCCAGAGGCGGTCAACGCCAGCCCCCGCTTCGAAACTTTGGCGCTCGGCAAGAGCCACTAAAAGCGCCGAAAGCGCAACAGTTTCGAGAAATTGCCACGCGGAATGGGCTGAAGCGACGCCAGGCGCTACTGGGCAGCCCATTCGAAACTTTGTTCTCGCAATCCTCGTGGTGGAAGCTGATAACAAAGTCTTGATCTTGCAGTCATAGTTTTGACCTTTGCAGTTTGGCAAGTCGACGCAATGCCAAAGTTTTGATCGAGCCGCAATCAACTCGCTCGCCCGCCGACATGGACACGAAGCCAGGGCTGCTTGGCGGCGGTGGTCTTGCGTTCCAGCTCGGTGAACGACCGATTTCTACCCGTGAGCGAACACGCGCCACACGGCCGGTAGCCAGCGGTACAGCCGCATGCCCGGCAGCGACAGTGGCCAGGCGGCTGCGCCAGATCGCCAGCAGGCCGGTGCCCAGGGCGGCGAGCAGGGCCGCCACCCAGCCCGGGTGCTCGCCGGTCAGCTGGCCAAAGCCGATCCAAGCCCGCGGGGCCCAGGGCGGCTCGTGGTCCAGGCCGTCCAGGATGTCGGCGACGCGCAGCCGCACCCAGAAGGTGGAGCTGCTGTAGCCGCGGACCAGCAGTCCATCGAAGACCGTGAAGGCTTGGGTCTGGACCTCGGCCAGGCGGAGCTGGCCGGAGCGATCCTCGAACCAGGCGCGCTCCAGGATCTGGTCCTGGGCCTGCGCGGCGGCCGACAGGGTCAGGAGCAGCGCCAGGCACTTGAGGCCCATCATGCAGAGCAGCCAGATGGCTCTCATCGAAACCTGTCGCAGGCGGGATCGGGGCTTGGGGGCATGGCGGGCGATGACACGGACCACAAGAATACGTGGGTCGGCCCGTAGCGCAGCGCAGCGCAGGCCGCCGATCCTGGACGGGCAGGTTCCGGCAAACCGCGCCGGCCCCACTTGCATCGCAGCTTTCTTCACTCCAATAATGCCTACAAAGCAATCAATATGGAGCCCGCGATGCCCGAACGCCGCCACTGGTCCCGTCACCCGGTGCTGTCCGCGCTGCTCGGCGTGTTCGCCGGCGTGCTGACGATCTCGCTGATCGAATGGCTGGGCCACCGAGCCCTGGGCAGCGCCGACGCGCCGGATCCAGCCGGAGCCTCGGGCACCCTGTTCCTCGTCGTGCTGCTGGCCTGGCTGGCCGGCGCGGGCGTCGGCGCCTGGGTGGCCGGGCGCTGGGCTGCGAGCAGCCGGCCGACGGTGGGCCTCAGCGCCGCGTTGGTGCTCTGGGGCGCCACCGCGCTCACGCTCTGGATGCTTCCCCATCCCGTCTGGGCCAGCGTCGCCGCGCTGTTGCTGATGCCACTTGTGGGCTGGCTGGCGGCCAGCCGTGCGGCGCGGGGTAGCGCATGAGCGCGGTAGCGAGCTTGGGCGAGTTCGAGTTGCTGGTACTGCTGACCGTGATGCGGCAGGGCCAGTCCGGCTACGCGGTGTCGGTGCGCGCCGAGCTGGAGGCCAGCGCCGGGCGACCGGTCTCGCGCGGCGCGGTGTACGTCACGCTGGATCGCCTGGAGCACAAGGGCCTGCTGCAATCCTGGCTGGGCGAGCCCACGGCGGAGCGTGGCGGCAAGGCCAAGCGCCTGTTCGAAGTCACGCCGGCCGGCCGCGCGGCAGCGCAGGTCGCGGTACAGCGCACCCGGGCGCTGGCCGCGGGCCTGAAGCTGGGGGCGGGTTGAGCATGCGCCGGTGCCTGGAATGGCTCGCGGCGCAAGCCCTGCGCCTCGCGCTGCGGACGCTGCCGGCGCCGCTGCGCAGCGGCATCGAAGCCGATCTGCACGAGTCGACGCCCACCGCACCCGGCAGTCCACCCGCGCGCCAGTTGCTGCGGATGACCGGGCAGGTGCTGGGCATCGCCTGGCACTACCAGATCGAGTGCCATCGCAGCCACGAGGCGCGGCTGCAGTTCAGCGCGCTGCTGGCGGCCTGCGCCGCACTGCTCCTGCTGCTGCCGCCGGCGCTGCACACGCTGGCGCTGGGCTGGTCCTCGCTGGGCGCAACGGCCAGGCTTGCCGATGCAAACCCGGGCTTGCTGACAGCCTGCGGCCCGGCCCTGGCCGCGGGCCTGCTGCTGGGTCGCTGCGCGTCCGGGCCGCCGCATCTGACCGGCAGCCGCAGCCAGGCGACGGCGGCGCTGCTGCTGATGAGCTTCGCGCAGCACGAGTTCCTGCACGCGCTGGCCAGCACCGCGGCGCTGGTGCTGGGTCTGTGGCTAGGTGAAGTCCGACAGCAGGACCAGGCTCCAGAGCGGTCCGCCTAGCGCACGCGGCGACCCGCACTCAATCCCCAAGACCGCAGGACCGGAAGCGCCGCCCCCCTATGGCAGACTCGTTTTCACCTTTTGGAGACCCATGCCCTCTATGCAGCGAACGATCTACGCCCTTCTGCCCCTGTCCCTGCTGGTCGCCTGTGCCAGCAAGCCGGCCGAGCCTTCGATGGCCGACCTGATGCGCGAGCACAAGACGGAGCTGCAGGCCCAGATCGATCTGAAGACCGAACTGGCCCGCAGCTGGGATCAGGGCACCGCCCAGGGCGCCGACGCGGCGCGCCGGCTGCAGGATGCCGAACGCCGCGCCCGCGATGCCGAGCGGCGCCAGCGCAGCGCCGAGGCGGATCTGCGCAAGGCGCGTGAAGACGCCGAGCGCGCGCGACGCGACGCCGACGCCGCGCGCCAGCGCGTGGCCGACAGCGAGCGCCGCTTCCGCGAAGCCTTTCCCGAGCTGAGCTTGTCGGCCAAGCCCTGAGCCTGCGGCCTGTCGCTGCAGCCTGCACCTTGTCCCCGCGGCGCTGCAGTCCGTCGCCGGCGCCGCGGGGATGCGCCGCTACGAGGCTAGGCTGCGCGCCTTTCCCTCACAAGGCTTTCCTCCATGACCCGACCCTCTCCCTGGCTACTGGCCCTTGGCGCCGCCCTGCTGTGCAGCGCCTGCGTGATCACCCCCGGCCGCACCGTGCATGTCAACGAATCCGCGGAGCTGGCGCGCATGAGCGAACAGGCGCTGAAGACCTGTGGCGAAGGCCAGGTCAAGGAAGTCAGCGCGAAAGCCTTCAGCTGTAAATAAGGCCGGCTCAGCCGATCAGACGCAGCAGCCAGCGCCGCAGCGCCAGCAGCAGCCCGCCGACCAACAAGGCGCCGACGCCCAGCTGCGTGAACAGCAGCGCATAGGCTGGGTTGGACGTCAGCGGCGAGCCGTCGGCCGGCTGGGCGACCATGCCGGAGAAGTCCGCCGCGAACAGCGAGGCCAGGCCGGTGACCAGCATCCAGCTGCCCATCATCAGGCCCTGGTGCTGGCGCGGCACCAGGCGGCCGACCATCGCGTAGCCGATCGGCGAGATCAGCAACTCGCCGATCGCCTGCAGCACATAGCTCAGGCCCAGCCAGGCAAAGGCCACGCGGCCGTCGGCGCCGGCCAGCTGGATGCCCAGCGGCAGCAACAGAAAGCCCAGGCCCATCAGCAGCAGCGCACCGGCGAACTGCTGCGCCAGGTCCACCGGCCAGCCGCGTTCGCGCAGGCGCGAGAACCAGGTGGCCAGCAGCGGCGCGCCGAACACGATGACCAGGGTGTTGATGTTCTGCACCCATTGCGGCGCGATGCGCTGACCGAACAGCTCCATGCGCACATTGCCGACCGCGAACAGCTGCAGGCCGCTGGGCGCCATCTGGTACAGCGACCAGAAGACCAGCGAACCCGCGGTCAGCACCAGGAAGGCGCTCATGCGGCGGCGCTCCTCCGCCTGCGGATGGCGCAGCGTGAGCACGACCAGCAGCACCGCGACCGCGGCGCAGAACAGCTTCATGGCGATCGCGGTGTCACCCGGACGCTGCAGCAGCAGCCAGAGCAGGGGCACCACGCCGACCAGCAGCAGCAGGCCCAGCGCGAGGCGGCGGCGGAACACCGGCGGCGCGACCTTCAGCAGCGGCGTGTCGAGGTCGACCAGGCGGCGCCAGAAGGCCAGCGTCAGTACGATGGCCAGCGCATTGCCGACGGTGGCGAACCCGAACAGCTCGGGGTAGCGCTGCGCCTCGTGGTAATGCCCGGCGACTGTGAACCCGATGAAGAAGCCGATGTTCATGCCCGCGTAGTTCCACAGGAAGGCGGCCTCGCGGCGCTGGTCCTCGGGCGCGAAGCGCTGAGTCAGCATCATGTTCAGGCAGGTCACGTTCAGGCCGCTGCCGGTCAGGAACAGCGCCAGGCCCAGGTAGAGCGCGGGCACGCCGCCGCCGGCGATCACCGCGCAGCCGGCCATCTGCAGCAGCATGCCGCCGAGGAACAGATTGCGGTTGGAGAGCAGGCGCCCGCCGAGGTAACCGCCGACCAGGTGCAGGCCGTAGTTGAAGGCACCGAACAGGCCCATCACCAGCGTCGCCTGCTGCGCCGAGAAGCGCAGCGACCCGGTCGCGTAGAGCACCAGGCTGGAGTACAGCACCGCGAAGCCCAGGGTCGAGAAGATCTGGATGAAGAACAGCAGGGCCGCCCCTTGCGGGACGCGGGCCAGGGTGGCGCGAAGGCTTGTCATCGCGCGCATTGTCCTCAGCGCTAAGCTGCCGCCATGAACGCATTCGCCGGCATCGCCGACTACCCCGCCTTCGTGCTCGCCATCTGGGTCTTCCTGCTGATCCCCGGGCCGGGCAATCTGGTGCTGATCGGCTCCAGCGGCAAGGGGGGCGTGCGCGGTGGCCTGGCGGCGACCGGCGGGTTGATCGTTGGCGACCAGTTGCTGATGTGGAGCGCGGTGGCCGGCCTGGCCGCGCTGCTGAAGGCGGCGCCCGGCCTGTTCGCCGCGGTGCAGTGGCTGGGCGCGGGCTACCTGGTCTGGCTGGGCATCCGCATGCTGCGCGCGAAACCCGGCAGCGCACCGGTGCTGGAAGTGCGGCCGCGGCAGTTCTTCCGCCAGGCCCTGATCATCACCCTGCTCAACCCCAAGGCCATCGTGTTCTACATGGCCTTCTTTCCGCAGTTCGTCGACCCGCAGCAGCACCGCGGCCTGCTCACCTTCGGGGTGATGGCGCTGACCGTGGCGCTGATCACGCTGGCCTACTGCCTGATCGCGATCACGCTGACGCGGGTGGCCGCGGAACGCCTGCGCGCGAGCCCGCGCATCGGCGTCTGGATGGAGCGCGTCGCCGGTGGCCTGCTGCTCGGCTTCGGCATCAAGCTGGCGCTCGGGCGCTGACGCATCCCGGCCCGGCTTCGTCGCCGCCAGCGCGGCTTTCGTCGACCCGGTGGCCGGTTTCGTCGGGACGGTGCCGCGGCATCCGGGCAGGCAGGGCACACTGCGTGCGCCGCCGCAGCCTCCCGGACCCGCCCTGCCCACCAGGGCCCCGACTGCCATGCTTCGCACGCTGCGGCGGCACCCTTTCGGCATATTTCGCACGATCGTGCTAATCTTCCCTCATGGAAGCGAAGACCGAGCGCAGCGGCCTGACCCTGGCGGCCATCGTCGATGCCGCGCTGGCCATGGCCCAGGCCGAGGGCCTGGAAAGCCTGAGCCTGGGCGAACTGGCCAAGCGCCTGGGCCTGAGCAAGAGCGGCGTGTTCTCGCGCATCGGTTCGCGCGAGGCGCTGCAGCTCGCCGTCATCGAGGAGTACGACCGCCGCTTCGTGCAGGCGGTGTTCACGCCAGCCATGACCGAGGCCCGCGGCCTGCCGCGGCTGCACGCCATCATGCGCAACTGGCTGCAGCGCGCCGCCGACCCGACGCGCGGCAACAGCTGCCTCTATAGCGCCGGCGCCTTCGAGTACGACGACCGCCCCGGCGCGGTGCGCGACAAGCTGCAGGGCGGCGTGCGCCGCTGGCGCGCCGCGCTGCGCCGCAGCGTGCAACAGGCCGTCGCCGCCGGCCATCTGCGCGCCGACACCGACCCCGAGCAGCTGGTCTTCGAGATGGACGCGCTGTTCACCGGCCTGCTGCGCGACGCCCGCTTCCTGCGCGACCCGGCGGCGCCGGCCCGCGCCTGGACCTGCTGGCAACGCCTGATCGAGGCCAGCAGCCCCTGAAACCCCGCCCCATCGACGACCGCTTGCCGCTCGCCCAAATTTCGCACGATCGTGCGTAGAGGAGTTCCAATGCCCCATCCCAACCCCGCCGCCACCTTCTTCGCCAGCCCGCTGGCACGCGCTGCCGCCGGCCTGCTGCGCCGCGTCGACCGCGTGGCGCCGCGGGCCGGCACCGACCTCGCGCTGCGCCTCTTCCTCACGCCGTTGCCGACCAAGCTGGCCGCGCGCCGCCGCGCGGTGCCGGCCGGCTGGCGGGTCGAGCGCCTGCCCTTCGAGAACGGCAGCGATCTGGCGCTCTGGCGCCTGGCCGCAGCCGCCGAGGGTGCGCCGCGGGTGCTGCTGGTGCATGGCTGGGGGGGCGACGCCCAGCAACTGCTGCCGCTGGGCGAGCAGCTCGCGGCGGCCGGCTACGAGCCGCTGCTGCTCGACCTGCCCGCCCATGGCCGGGCCGGCGGTTGGCGCAGCAATCTGGTGCAGTGGACGCGGGCGCTGTTCGCGGTGAGCAGCCGCCACGGGCCCTGGGCCGGCGTGGTCGGGCATTCGCTGGGCGCGCGCGCCCTGGCCCATGCGCTGGCCCGAGGCCTGCCGGCCGAGCGCGCGGCGCTGATCGCCGCCGCGCCGCCGCCGCGCCAGTTCCTCGGCTGGTTCGCCCATGCCATCGGCCTGGCCGAGGGCGGGCTGGCCGAGCGCATGGCGCGCCGCATCGAGGCCCGCGAAGGCGTCGCCATGCAGCGCTTCGAGCCGGACTGGCTGGCCCAGCATCTGCACCAGCCGACCCTGCTGGTGCACGACCGCGGCGACCGCACCGCGCCGCTGGCCGGCAGCGAGGCCCTGGCCCGCGCCCTACCCGACGCCCGCCTGCTGTGCACCGAAGGTCTGGGCCATCGCCGCCTGCTCGACAACGACGCCGTGCAGGCCGCGGTGCTGGCTCATCTGGGCGCCACGCCAGCGCCGCGTGCGCGCACCCAGTCGGCAAAGGCAGCGGCATCCAGCGGCCGCGACAGCCAGTAGCCCTGCGCCGCGTCGCAGCCGAGCTGGCAGAGCAAGGCGGCCTGTTCGGCGGTCTCGACACCCTCGGCGACCAGGCGCAGCTTGAGCGCCTGCGCCATCGCGACCAGTGCGCCGGTCAGCGCCTGGTCGTCGGCACTGCCGGCCAGGTTGCGGGTGAAGCTGCGGTCGATCTTCAGCTCGGAGATCGGCAAGCGGCGCAGGTAGCTCAGGCTGGAATAGCCGGTGCCGAAGTCGTCGATGGACACGCCGACGCCGAGCTCGCGCAACTGCGCCAACTGGGCCACGGCACGGCGGTCCTGGGTCTCGTCAAGCATCAGGCGCTCGGTGACCTCCAGCGTGATCGCCTGCGGCGGCAGCTGGTGGCGCTGCAGCAGGCCCTGCAGATGCGCGACCACGTCGGCGTGCAGGAAACGCGGCGGCGACACATTGACGGCCAGCGCCGGCACCGCGAGGCCCTGCGCGCGCCAGGCGGCGAGCTGCTCGCAGGCAGCCTCCAGCACCCAGGCGTCCAGACTGCTGACCAGACCGATCTCCTCGGCCAGCGGGATGAAGCGGTCCGGCGGTATCAGGCCGCGGCCTGGGCAATGCCAGCGCAGCAGCACCTCGGCGCCGAGCAGCTCGCCGCGCGTCAGGCTGAGCTTGGGCTGGTAGTGCAGGATCAGGCTGCGCTCGGCCAGCGCCTGCTGCAGCTCGGCCTCCATCCAGGCCTTCTCTTCGAGGGCCTGGGCCATCGCCGCGTTGAAGCCGCGCGCGCAATGCCGGCCGGCGGCCTTGGCATGGTTGAGCGCGATGTCGGCATGCTTGAGCAGGGTGTCGGCCTGCTCGCCGTCCTCGGGGTAGGCCGCCCAGCCGACGCTGACGCCGAGCTTGAGCTGCTGGCCGCGACCCAGCTGCAGCGGTTCGCCCAGCGCGTTGCAGATGCGCTCGGCGGCGAGCACCGCATCACCGCGGTCGGCATGCGGCAGCAGCACGACGAACTCGTCGTCGCCCAGGCGCGCCAGGGTGTCCAGGCCGGGCAGGCAGAGCGCCAGGCGCTGCGCGACGCGGCGCAGCACCTCGTTGCCCACGGCATGGCCCTGCAGCTCGTTGATGGCCTTGAAGCGGTCCAGGTCCATCAGCAGCAACACCGCGCCGGCATGCTCGTCGGCCAGGCAGCGCAGCAGCGCGGTGGCACGCTCGGCGAACAGTGCCCGGTTGGGCAGGCCGGTGATCGCGTCGTAATAGGCCAGGCGCTCGATATGCGCCTCATGCTCCTGGTGCAGCAGGGCCACGCGGACCAACTGGGTGCAGGCATTGACCAGATGGCGGTGGTAATCGGCCACCGCGGCTTCCTGCCGGTAATAGAGCGCGAAGGTGGCGGCGACGCGGCCGTCGTCGAGCAGCACGGGCGTGGACCAGCAGGCCGCCAGCCCATGCGGCAGGGCCAGGAACTTGTAGTCGGCCCACAGCGGATCGCTGGCGATCGAGCGCACCTCGACCGGTTCGCGCCGCCAGGCCGCGGTGCCGCAGCTGCCGGCCCGCGGCCCGATCGGCGCGCCTTCCAGCGCCGCCGTGTAAGGGGCCGGCAGGCTGGGGCCGGCCAGCGGGTGCACGTGGCCGTCGCGGTCCACCGCCAGCACCGAGCAGATGACCTCGGGCGCCAGGGCCTCGACCTCGCGGCACAGCAGGTCCATCACCTCGGGCAGCGGCCTCGCGGTGGCCACCGCCTTGAGCACGCTGCGCTGCAAGGCATCGATGGCGGCGCGCTCGCCGGTCTTCAGGCTGCTCCACAGGCTGAGCAGCCAGCCGCCGTCGGGCGCGGGGTCGAGCTGCGCATGCACCAGCATCTGCGCGCCGCCGCGCTGGCGCAGGCCCAGCTGCAGCACCTCGGCAAAGCCTTGCGCGCGCCACGCCTCCCAGCGCGCCGCATCCAACAAGGGCAGCAACTCGGAAAGAGAAGTCACCTCTCCGGCCCAGGCCTGCACCGTGGCGTTGCCGTGCAGCAGCCGCCCCTGGGCATCGAGCCAGAGCACACCGACATCGCGATGAGAGGCGTCGCGTCCTGACATGGCACTCCCTGTGAGCCGTGGACCCGGCCCTGGTCAGCGGTGCAGGATAGCCGGCCGCCCGCACGCCGTGCACAAAGACGCCGCAAAGCTGCGCTGCATCAAGCCCGGTCCCGCGCAGGTGACCTAGCGATGCAACAGGTCATCGCCAGATCTAGCAAAACTACCAACATCCATGTGAATTGGTAGTTGAACTACATTTCCGCCCGCCATTTTCCGGAGAACCCGATGCGCAACTCCCTTGCCGCCCTCGCGCTGATCCAGGGCCTGGCCGCCCAGGCCGCCGAACTGCAGATCGAACCGCCGCACTGGTGGGTGGGCTTTCGCGAGCCGCAGCTGCAGCTGATGGTCGAGGGCGAGGGCATTGCCGCCGCGCAGGCCAGCGTGCAGGGCGCGGCACGCCTGCGCGGCCTGACGCGCAGTGACAGCCCGCACCATCTGTGGCTGGACCTGGAGATCCCCGCCGGCACGCCGCCCGGGCGCCTGCGGCTGCGCTTCGAGCGCCCCGGCCAGCCGGCGTTGGAGCAAAGCTACGAACTGAAGGCGCGCCAGCCCGGCTCGGCCGAGCGCCAGGGCTTCGGGCCGCAGGATGCGATCTACCTGCTGGTGCCCGACCGCTTTGCCCAGGGCGGCTCCGGCCAGGCCGCCGGCCTGCGCGAGCCGCACGCCGATCGCAAGCAAGCCGGCGCCCGCCATGGCGGCGACCTGGCCGGCATGACCCGGCATCTGGACTACATCGCCGGCCTGGGCTTCACGCAGGTCTGGCCGACGCCGCTGCTGATCAACGACGGCGCCGCCTACAGCTACCACGGCTACGCGGCGACCGACTTCTTCCGCATCGACCCGCGCTTCGGCACGCAGGCCGACTACCTCGGCTTCGTGCAGCGCGCGCGGCAGCTCGGCGTCGGCGTGATCCAGGACATCGTGCTGAACCACATCGGCATCGACCACCGCTGGATGCAGCGCCCGCCGGCGCGGGACTGGATCAACCACTGGCCGCAGTACACCGAGACGCACCACGCCCGCGTCAGCCTGCAGGACCCGAACGCCGCGCCCAGCGACCGCGAGCGCTTCGCCAGCGGCTGGTTCACGCAGAGCATGCCGGACCTCAACCAGCGCAACCCACTGCTCGCCACCTACCTGACGCAGATGAGCCTCTGGTGGGTCGAGGAAGCCGGCCTGTCGGGCATCCGCACCGACACCTACTCCTACTCCGACCGCAGCTTCCTCACGCAATGGAGCGAGCGCCTGATGCGCGAGTACCCGCGGCTGAACATCGTCGGCGAGGAATGGAGCCCCCACCCGGCGATCGTCAGCTACTGGCAGCGCGGCAAGCGCAACCACGACGGCTATGTCAGCCACACGCCCAGCCTGATGGACTTCCCGCTGCACGGCGCCTTGCTCGCCGCGCTGCTTGAAGCCGACGGCCACGACAGCGGCTTCACCAAACTCTACGAAGCGCTGGCGCACGACTTCGTCTACCCGGCGCCGGAGCAGCTGGTGCTGTTCGGCGGCAACCACGACACGCCGCGCCTGTTCACGCTGCTGCGCGAGGACCCGGCGCTGATGCGCATGGCGAGCAGCTACCTGGCGTTCACGCGGCGCATCCCGCAATGGTTTTACGGCGACGAGCTGCTGCTCACCAGCCCGGCGCAGCGCGACGACGGTCGCGTGCGCGCTGACTTCCCCGGCGGCTGGGCCGGCGACGCGGTGGATGGCTTCAGCGGCCGCGGCCTGGCGCCAGCGCAGCACGCGTTCCAGGGCTTCGTGCGCCAGCTCTTCAACTGGCGCAAGAGCGAGCGTCTGCTGCACCAGGGCCGGCTGATGCATTACGCGCCCGAGCACGGCCAGTACGTGCTGTTCCGCCACCTGGACGGCGAACCGCGCCGGCTGATGCTGGTGCTGAACAAGAACGCCGACGACGGCGAGCTGGACCTGCGCCGCTTCCCGGAGATGCTGGACGGCTATGGCCAGGCCCGCGATGCGCTCAGCGGCGCGCCGCTGCCCCTCCGCGACCGGCGCATCGCGCTGCCGGCACGCAGCGCGCTGATCGTCGAGTTCAGGCGCTGATCAAAGCTCGCCGGCAAAGCGCCGGATCGCCGCGTCAACCACGCCCTCGACGCTGCCGACGCGCTGGCGCTCCTCGCGCAACCAGTGCGCGCCGCTACCGGCATAGACCAGCTCGTGCACCGCTTCCAGCGCTGCGCCGCTCTCCAGGCGCTCGCCGATCGGCTGCAGGCGGCGCAGCGTGCGCAGCACGTCCTCGCGGATCGAGATCTGCTCGTAGCTCTTCGGGTGCACCAGCACGCCGTTCAGGCCGAAGCGGCAGGCCTGGAAGCGGTTGTAGGTGTAGACGAGGTAATCGTCCTCGACCGGCGGCGGCTCGCCGCCTTCGAGCAGCAGCGCGCACAGCGCCTGCAGATAGGCGGCCAGCGCGGCAGCGGTGTCGACGTCCAGCGGCGTGTCGCAGACGCGCAGCTCGATGGTGCCGTACTCCGGCTTGGGCCGGATGTCCCAGTAGAAGTCCTTCATCGACTTGACGACGCCGGTGTGCGTCATCTTCTCGAAGTACTGCTCCTCGAAGTCCGACCACTTCAGCATGAAGGGCGCACGCCCGCTCAGGGGAAAGGCAAACACCGAGTTCAGCCGCGCCGAGTTGAACAAGGTGTCCTGGCCCTGCACGAAGGGCGAGCTCGCCGCCAGCGCGATGAAGTGCGGCACATAGCGCGACAGCGCATGCAGCAGGAACAGCGCCTCGTCGCCGCTGCGGCAGCCGATGTGCACATGCTGACCGAAGATCGTGAACTGCTGGGCCAGGTAGCCATAGAGCTCGGAGACCTGGTGGTAGCGCGGCTTCGGGTAGATGCGCTGCTCGCTCCAATGCTGGAACGGGTGGGTGCCGCCACCGGCCAGTCCGAGATTGAGCTTCTGCGCCGCAGCCAGCAGGGTGTCGCGGATCTCGCGCAGCTGCGCGCGCAAGGGGTCGAAGCGGGTCTGCACCGAACTGGCCACCTCGATCATGCTGGTGGTGATCTCCGGCGTGACCTGGCCCGGAAACGGCGCGCGGCGCAGCAGCGCGAGCAGATCGGTGCTGGCCGCCGCGAGGTCGTAGTCGCTGAGGTTGATGATCTGCAGCTCGAGCTCGACACCGAAGCTCAGGGACTGCGAATCCGCAAAAGGCAGAAGACTCATGGCGCGCGTTTCTCCCGGGCCGGCAGCTCGCCGCCCAGGCGCAGGGCCAGCTGCGTGCAGATCGGGCCCAGCAGTTCCAGGATGAGCAGCGCCGCCATCAGCGGCGCCAGCTGCTCGATCAGTTCCAGACCTAGGTGCCTCGACTGCTCAAGCAGCAGCAGCGCGAAGGCCGACAGCGGCATCAGGCCCAGGCCGGTCAGCAGGCCCTTGCGCAGGGTCGTGCCGCTCCAGTGCGCGAACGCGCCCATCACCGCGCTGGTCACCACCAGCCGGGTCAGCACCAGGGCGATGCCGGCGCCCAGGCCGGCCAGCGCCAGTCCGCTCTCCAGCCGCGAGCCGAGGTAGACGAACAAGGCCAGCGTGAGCAGATCGCCCAGCGGCCCGAAGCCGCGGGTGTGGCGGCTGAAGACCTCGCGCCGGTGCCTCGCGACCAGGCCGAAGACCAGTGCCGAGACGATCGGCGACAGCTGCAGCACATGGCTGGCACCAACCAGCAGCACCAGCGCCAGCACATAGGGCAGGCTGCGGTCGCCGCTGAGATCGCGGTTGCGCAGCAGGCGGGGCAGCAGCGCGCCGACGAGGGCACCGAGGCCGGCCGAGACCAGGGTCGCCCAAGCCCCGGTGTAGAGCGCGCCGGCCAGGCTGCCGGACTTCTCGTACACGGTGAAGCCGAGCACCGCCTTGAACACGGTGACGGCGAGCAGGCAGTTCAGCGCCGCGACATGCACCAGGCGCTCGCTGATCTGGCCGGCGGCGCGCTGCTCGTGCAGCACGCGCACCAGCGCTGCCGGCGAGGCCGCCATGCCCAGCGCGGCGATCAGCGCCGCCTGCGCCGGCTCGCTGCCCAGACCCAGGGCCACGCCGTAGACGGCGCCGAAGCTGAGCAGCGCATCCAGCAGGCCGGCGGCCAGCAGCGCGGGGTTGTGCAGGTACCAGCGCAGGTTCACGCGGTAGCCGAAGTCGAACAGCAGCAAGCCGAAGGCGATGTGCGCGACCAGGGCCATGCTGGCCTCGGCGCTCTCGGGCAGCCAGCCCAGCTGGCCACCGCCGGCAACAAAGCCGACCAGCGCGAAGCAGGCGATGCGCGGCAGGTGCAGGCGCTGATGCGCCCATTCGCCGAACAGCCAGGCGGCAAGAAGCACCAGGGGCCAGCCCAGCACGGGCAGCTGTTCGAGGAGCTGCGGGTCGTTCCAGATCATGGGGCGAGTGTGCCAGCGGGGGTGTTTGTCGAAAACAGAACGCCGCGCCCCTTGCGGCAGCGCGGCGTTCGTTGCGTGTTGCTGAAGTCTTACTTCGCGCGCATCAGGCGCTCCAGCAGCGGGCTGAGCACGGCCAGCAGCACGCCAGCGCCAATCGCAAACGCGGCCAGGAACGGATAGAGCGAGAAACCGCTGCCGTGCAGCAGTTGCTCCATGAAGCCGGCAAGCAGATTGGCGACAAAGCTAGACAGGAACCAGACACCCATCATCAGGCTTACCACCTTGGCCGGCGCGACGCGGCTGACCATGGACAGGCCGACCGGCGACAGCATCAGCTCGCCCAGGGTGTGGATGAAGAAGACGATGGCCAGCCACTGCATGCCAACCTTCACACCGTTATCAGCCTGCGCTTGCGCCATGGCCATGACGATGAAGCCCAAGCCCAGAACGACCATGCCCAGGGCCTGCTTCATGGTGTCAGGCAGGCGGAAACGACTCTGATCGAGGCGCGTCCACAGCATCGCGAACACCGGTGCCAGCGCAACGATGACCAGCGGGTTGATCGACTGGAACCAGGACGCGGGCACCTCGAAGCCGCCAACCATGCGTTCGGTGTTCTTGTCGGCGAACAAGGCCATGGTGCCACCGGCCTGTTCGAAGCCGGTCCAGAACGCAATCACGAAGACCATCACGATGGCGATGGCGATTACGCGACCCCACTCGGCGCGATTCAAAGGTTCATGGCCGACCGACTTCGGATCCGGCTTGACGATCATCCAGATCGAGCCCCCGATCACGCCCAGCGCGATCAGCACCTGAACCACGGCAGGCAGGCCGCCGTAAATCGGCCCGATGAAGCCCCAAGCCTGCAGCGCCAGGAAGACAAATGCCAAACAGCCAAAGCTCCAGGCAGCCAGCAAAGGGAAGTCCTTGCCACTGATGGCCTCCTGATGCGGCATCAGACCGGCGCGACCCAGTGCTTTTTGCTGCCAGAGGAACTGAATCAGGCCGAGCAGCATGCCCACGCCAGCCGCACCGAAGCCCCAGTGCCAACCGAGCTTCTCACCCAGGGTGCCGGCGATCAGGGGGCTCATAAAGGCCCCGAGGTTCACCCCCATGTAGAAGATCGAGTAGCCACCGGCTCGGCGCGGATCGTTCTCGTCCTTGTAAAGATCGCCGACCATCGCCGTGGTATTCGGCTTGAAGAAACCGTTGCCGACGATCAGCAGACCGAGGGCCAGATGCAACAAGGGCTCGAAGGCCATCGCGAAGTGGCCGAACATCATCACGGTGCCGCCGATCACGGCGGCGCGGCGCTTGCCCAGATAGCGGTCGGCGAAGGCACCGCCGATCAGCGGCGTCAGGTAGACCAAGCCGGTGTAGATGCCGTACAGAGCCAGCGCGTTGTCGCGGCTGTAGCCCAGTGCATTCACTAGGTACAGCACGAGCAGTGCGCGCATGCCGTAGTAGCTGAAGCGCTCCCACATCTCGGTGAAGAAGATCACCTTGATGCCAGGGGGTTGGCGCAGATCGTCGGCCGCTGCAGCTTTTGGCGCGGCGCCCGAGTCGAGAGGGGACGAGGACATGAGAACTCCAGAAAACGGCGCGGCCGCTGCTGGATAAGCGCGGCCGGTTCATCTGGGCATTGTCGACGCGCCTCGTAAGGCGGCCCGTCCGGGTCAGCCCGAAGGCTGAAGCGCCCGGCTCAGCATCTTCAGCAGATGCTCGGGCAGTTCGTCGCGCACCTTCAGGGTCTCGTCGATGCGCGACATGCAGTTGCTCTGCAGCAAGGTGGCCAGGCCATGCACGCAGGCCCAGATGCAGACCGCATCGAGGTCGGCGCCGTGGTGCTCGGCCTCGGTCGGCACGCCATGCACGCGGCGCAGCGCGTCGCGCAGCAGGTCGAAAGCACGGCGCGCCGCCTCCATCAGCTCCGGGTGGTCGGCCACCGGCGGCCAGGGCGTACCGAACATCAGCCGGTACTCCAGCGGATGGCGCTGTGCGTACTCCAGGTAAAGCCGGCCCAGGCCGCCCATCGGCAGTTCGGCCAGCTCGGGGCGCTGCACGCCGGCCTCCAGGTACTGCGCGAAGCCGTCGAAGCAGCGCCGCATCACCTCGGCCAGCAAATGGTCGCGGCTCGGGTAGTGCTTGTAGGGCGCCTGGTGGGAGACGCCCAGGCGCCGCGCCACGTCGCGCAGGCTCAGGCCTTCCAGGCCAGCGTCGGCGATCACCTCGCGCGCCACCTGCACGCAGGCTTCCTTGAGGTCCGGAGCCGGGGTTTCGATCGCGTTCATGCGGCGCATTGTCCCCAGGCACACCAGCCCCGGGCTCGGGAACGGCCTCTCCGGGAAACCCCTTGGATCACTTGGGTATTCTTTGATCAGTTGACGGTGTCAACCATTGTCAGCACACTTGTTGACACCGTCAACCTTGATCTTCAAGTCCGAAAGGAAACACCGTGAAAAGCTCTTCCCTGACCCGCCCGCTCGTCGCCCTGGCCCTGATCGGCAGTCTGGTCGGTTGCGCACTGCCGCTGGCGCCCAGCGAGCCGGGCAGCGACAACTGGGAACGCGAACTCGGCGCGCCGCTGTCCAGCGCGCAGATCGGCAAGCCGGCCAAGGCGAACCCCGCCGCCGACACCGAGACCCAGCAGGCCGCGAAGCGCTGAACGGCCGACGCGCGACTCAGGACCCGGCCAGCGCGTGCAGCGCCGGCCCGGTGACGCGGCAGATGCGCCAATCCGGCATCACACGGGCGCCCATGCGCTCGTAGAACGCGATCGCGTTGGCGTTCCAGTCCAGCACGCTCCACTCGAAGCGGCCGCAGTCGCGCTCGACGGCGAGCTGCGCGAGCCGGCCGAGCAGGCGCCGGCCCAGGCCGAGGCGGCGCGCCGCCGGCTGCACATAGAGGTCTTCCAGGTAGAGGCCGGGCTTGGCCAGGAAGGTCGAGTAGTTCGTGAAGAACAGTGCGAAGGCGACGACCGCGCCGGCCTCGTCCTCGGCGACCAGGGCCTCGACCACCGGCCGCGCGCCGAACAAGTGTTCCCGCAGGCGCTCGGCATCGGTCTGCACCAGGTGCAGCAACTGCTCGAACTCGGCGAGTTCGTGGATCAGGCCGACGAGGGCCGGGACATCGCCAGGACGGGCGGGGCGGATTGCAGCGGACATCGCCGCACCATAGCGTTTCGCGCTGCCGGTTGGCCGTTCGCACCGGCGGCTGTCCATCCGTCGCAAGGCCCGCGCCGGCGCGTTGCGGCCCGGGCATGCTGAGCACTTCGATCAGCCACAGGGGCGGGGTGCGGGATGGAAACCGGTCTGCAGGCGCAGCAGTTGCGCAAACGCTATGGCGAGCGCATCGCCGTCAACGGGGTGTCGCTGGCGGTTCGCCCGGGCGAGCTGCTCGCGCTGCTGGGGCCGAACGGCGCCGGCAAGTCGACCACGCTGTCGATGATCAGCGGCCTGCTCGCGCCGGATGCCGGCGAGATCGCGCTGGGCGGCCGGCCGCTGGCCGCCGACCGCCAGGCCTACCAGCGCCGCATCGGCCTGGTGCCTCAGGAGATCGCGCTGTTCGAGGCCCTGAGCGCGCGCCGCAATGTCGAACTCTTCGGCGCGCTCTACGGCCTGAGCCGGGCGGCATTGCGCGAGCGCGTGCCGGCGGTGCTGGCGCGCGTCGGCCTGCTGGAGCGCGCCGACGAGGCCCCCGAACGCTTCAGCGGCGGCATGAAGCGCCGGCTGAACATCGCCTGCGCGCTGGTTCACGAGCCCGAGCTGCTGCTGCTCGACGAGCCCACCGCTGGCGTCGACCCGCAGAGCCGCAACGCCATCTTCGAGACCCTCGAAGGCCTAAAGCGCGACGGCAAGGCGCTGGTCTACACCACGCATTACATGGAAGAGGCCGAGCGCCTGGCCGACCGCATCGTCATCGTCGACCAGGGGCGGGTGATCGCCGAGGGGGGCTTGCAGGCGTTGCTGGCGCGGCTGCCGGCCGCCGAGCAATTGCTGCTGCAGGTCGAGGGGGCGCCGGATCCGGTCGCGCTGCAGGCGCTGCCGGGCGTGCGCCAGGTGCAGCTCGACGGCGGCCGGCTGCGCATCGCGATCGACTCGCTCGCCGCCAGCGCCGCGCTGCTGCAGGCCGTCAACGCCCAGGGCCTGCGCATCCAGCACCTGAGCAGCGGCCGCGCGACGCTGGAAGACGTGTTCCTCCACCTGACCGGCAAAACTCTGAGGGACGCCGCATGAATGCCTTCCTGGCCCTGGTCCGCAAGGACCTGCTGCTCTTCCTGCTGGACCGCCGCGCGCTGATCCTGAACCTGCTCGCGCCGATCCTGATCGCCGGCTTCTTCGGCTACCTGTTCGGCGGCAGCGGCGCCAGCAAGCCCTCGCGACTGCCGGTGGCGGTCAGCGACCTGGACCGCAGCCCCCTGAGCCAGAAGATCGTTGCCGGCCTGCAGGCCGACGAGGCCCTGGCCGTGCAGATCCTGGCGCCCGAAGCCGCCGCCGAGCTGGTGCGCAAGGGCAAGCTGCGCGCCGCGGTGCAGTTGCCGGCAGGCTTTGGCGAGCAGGCCGGCCGCGCGCTGTTCGGCGGCGGCCGCAAGCCCGAGCTCGTCGTCACCCACGATCCGTCGCAGGCCATCGCGCTCGGCCTGCTGCGCGGCTTGCTCACCCAGCAGGTGATGCAGGTGGTCAGCCAGGATGCGTTCTCGGCGAGCGGGCGCACCTTCATCGATCTGCGCGAACGGGCGCTGAAGGATCCGGAACTGCCCGAGGCCCAGCGCGCCGACCTGGCCGCGATGTTCGACAGCATCGCCCGCGTGCAACAGGCGCAGCCGGCAGCCTCATCGGCCAGCAGCCCCGCCGCCGCGGGTGGGCTCAGCCCGCCCTTTGTGCTGCGCGCCGTCGAGGCCGCCGCAGCGCAGCGCCAGGGCGGCTACAACGGCTACTCGCATGCGTTCGCCGGCATGGGCGTGCAATTCATCCTGATGCTGGGCATCGAGATCGGCGTCGGCCTGCTGCTGATGCGCCGCCAGGATCTGTGGAAGCGCCTGCGCGCCGCACCGCTGTCGCGTGCCACTCTGCTCGGCAGCCGCCTGCTCAGCGGCGCGCTGATCGCGTTCCTGTTGTTCGCCGCCATCCTCACCGCCGGCATGCTGGTCTTCGGCGTGCGCGTGCTCGGCAGCTGGCTGGGCCTGCTGCTGCTGCTGGCCGCCTTCGGCCTGCTGACCGCCAGCTTCGGCCTCCTGATCGCGGCGATCGGCCGCACGCCGGAGGCGACCCGTGGCCTGGCCATCATGGCCACCTTACTGATGGTCATGCTCGGCGGCGCCTGGGTGCCGGCCTTCCTGTTCCCCGACTGGCTGCAGACCGCGACCTTGGCGGTGCCGACGCGCTGGGCGGTCGACGGCCTGGACGCGATGACCTGGCGCGGCCTGGGCCTGATCGATGCGCTGCCCGCCGTCGGCGCGCTGCTCGGCTTCAGTCTGCTGTTCGCACTGATCGCGCTCTGGCGCTTCCGTTGGGAGGAGTGAGCGGCAACGCTGGAAAAATGCGCGCATGCAAGCCCGACCCGAACTGCGCCCCACCCGCCGCGACGACGCACCGGCCTTTCGCGACTGCCTGGACGCGGTCGCGCGCAGCAGCCTGATGCTGGGCCAATCGCAGGCCCCGGCGCTGGAGCGCGTGCAGGGCTTCATCGACAACATCGTCGAGGGCGGCCACGCGCAGTGGCTGGCCTTGTCCGGCGACCAGGTGCTGGGCTGGTGCGACGCCGTGCCGCACTGGGCCGACGGCTTGGCGCATCGCGCGCAGTTCGGCATCGGTCTGCGCCCCGAATGGCACGGCCAGGGCATCGGTCGCCGCCTGGCCGAGGCGGTGCTGGCCCAGGTCCGCACCGACGGCCGCATCGCCCGCATCGACCTGGAGGTGCGCGCCGACAACGGGCCGGCGATCCGCCTCTACGAACGCCTGGGCTTCGCCATCGAAGGCCGGCGCGCGAAAGGCCTGTGCCATCGCGGCGTGTTCTTCGAAACCCTGGAGATGGGCTTGGTGCTTTGATTCAGTCCAACGCCTCGGCCCAGCCGCCATGCGCATGCGACCAGGCCCAGGCCTCGCTGCGCGCCCCCCAGTGCAGGCTCCACAGCGTCGCGCCCGGTCGCGGCGCCACGCCCAGTCCGGCCGGATGCGCCGCCGCCTCCTCGGCGCAGATCCAGGCCAGGCGACCGGCGCGCACCCGCGCGAGCACGCGGGCATGGAAATCCGCGCGGCCGGCCGCATCGAAATAGGCCAGCACCCAGCTGTTGAGCAGCACCGGCAGCACGCCCTCGGGCAATTCGTCCAGCCAGGTCTGCAGGCGCAACAGGCCGTCGGCCTGGCGCTCCAGCGGCGGCGGGTGGCGCCGCGCCCAGTCCAGCGCCAGGCCGAGGCGGGCGAAGCGATCGACGTCGTCGGGCCAGACGCAGGCCTGCAGCCAGCGCGCCGCGGCCGGATCGGCCGCATCGACCGGTCGCGGGTCCACGCCCAGGCGCGCGACGATGCACCAGTCCTGCGCCGCCGGCAGCGCGCCGCCACGCCAGTCGCAACGCAGCTGCAGGCGATCGCCAGGCCCACGCCGGTCGCCGCCGCAGTCCAGCGCGTCGGCGTCGACCGCCAGGTTCAGGCCGGCGCTGCTGCCGAAATCGAACAGGGCCAGCCGGCGCCTGCCGCTGCGCGCGACCAGCGCATCCAGCGCCAGGCGCAGCGGCGCGCAACGCCCCGGCTCGTTGGTCTGCGTGGCATAGCTGTGCAGGCGCGAGCGCAGCCGCGCATCGCCTAGCAGGCGCTGGCGCAGCAGCGCAGGCAGTCCGGCATCCGGCGCGCGGCCACCGCCGACGCTGGGGTAGTAGGCGGCCAGCGCCTGGGCGGGCTCGTCGAGCACCGCCTCGTGCAGCGCGGCCAGCAGCAGGTTCGGCCGCGCCTGCGCCGCCGGCATGCCCAGGTGCAGCGCGAGCAGCTCGGCGTCGGCGGCGATGGCGGTGCAGATCGCCCGGTACAGCGGCTGCTCCGGGCATTCGACGGCGGCGAACTGGCGGTAGCGAGCCGCCCAGCGCTGAACTTCGGTTTCCATGGGCCGGATGCTGCCGCAGTCGGTCGAACCCATTTGTCGGGTATCCGACAATGTGGCATGACGCCCGCCGACACCCTGGGCGCGCTGGAACAGCTGCGCGCCACCAGCTTTGCCACGCTGGCCCCGCCGCCGCGGGCGCTGCAGCGCGAGCTGCAGGCCTTGCTGGCCGTTCGCCGGCTGAACCGCGGCCGCCTGCTGTTCGCGCAAGGGCAGCGCAGCGCGGCGCTCTACGCGGTGCTCGGCGGCGAGATCGCCACGCGCCTGCAGGCCGTCGACGGCAGCGTCTCGCTGCTCGAGCATGTCGGGCCGACGCGGCTGTTCGGGCTCAGCGCCTTCGTCACCGCTCTGCCCAGCCGCTACGAGGCTGCGGCCACCCAGACCACGCAGCTGCTTGTCATCGCCGCACCGGCCTATGCGCTGCTGATGGACGGCTGGCCCGGCTTTGCCCGCGCGCTGCTGCAGGAGTTCGCGCGGCGCTACGACGGCACCCTGCACCTGCTCGAATCGGCCCGCCATCGCAGTGCCGCCGAGCGACTGCAGCTGGCGCTGGCGCAGCTGCGCCGAGAGCGCGGTACTTCCGTTGGCAGCTCTGGCGACTGGCAACTCCAGGCCACCCAGGCCGAGCTCGCCCAGCTGGCCGGCGTGAGCCGGCAAACCGCCAACGAGTGGCTGCGCGCCAGCAGCATCGTCGCCGGCTACCGCCGGCTCAGCGGATCCTGCTGACGCACAGCACTCATCGGGCGTCGCCCGGCCCCAGCTGCTTCTCGTAGCAAACGCTGCTCGGGTCGCCCACATAGGGGCCGAAGGGCGGAATGCGGCGGTAGCCGCAGGCCTCGTAGAGCCGCATCGCCGGCAGTTGGCGAAAGCCGGTCTCCAGGCGCAGCGTGCGGAAGCCGACCTGGCGCGCATGCGCCTCCAGCGCGACGAGCAGCCGGCGCGCCAGGCCCAGGCGGCGGGCGCTCTCGTGCACATAGAGGCGGCGCAGCTCGCTGCAGTCTGCGTCCAGCGGCCGGTGCGCGCCCATCGCCAGCGTCCGGCCATCCAAGCGGGCGATCAGGTAGACGCCGCGCGGCGGGGTCGGCGTGTTGCCGGGCTCCGGCGCGCCCGGCTGCTGCAGCTCGGGGTAGAGCTGGCGCGCCTCGGCCGCCGCCAGGCGCAGCAGGCCCAGGGCCTCGTCGCCGCAGGGGTCGACCTCGGCGATCTGCAGCGCCGGCTCAGGCGTCGGCATGGACCATCCGGGGGTAGCCATAGCTTTCCGAGTCGCCGTCGAAGCGGCGGCTCTGCACCCAGTCGGCGCCGATGGCCAGCAGGCGCAGGCCGGCCGCGGCCGCCAGCGCCTGCAGCCGGGCTTCGTCGAGCAGTTGCCAGCTGTAGCGGCTACCGATCTCGTGCAGCAGCTGCTCGCCCTGGCGCAACTCGAAACGCCAGTTGGTCTGCCAGCCGCCATCGGGCAGCCCGTACATCTCGCGGTGCAGCTGCAGGCGCAGCCCACCCAGCGGCTGCTCGGCCAGCAGGCCCCAGGGCTGCGGTTGGCGCAGGCGACTGGGCAGCGGCAGCTCCAGCCAGAGTTCGCTCCCGGGCGCGAGCAGGCGTGCCGCCTCGCGCAGCAAGGCCAGTTGTTCGGCCTCGGGCAGCAGATGCAGCACCGACTGGCAGATCAGCAGCTCGGTCTCGCCGGCCGGCAGCGCCTCGCTGCGCGGCAGCAGCGCCACGCGCTCGCGCAGCTCCGCGGCTGCGGCCAGGCGGGCACCGAGCACGGCGGCCATCTCCGCATCGGGTTCGATGGCGATCAGCCGGTGGCCGGCGGCGGCCAGCGCCAGGCTGCTGGCGCCCAGGCCGGCGCCGAGGTCGACGATGCGCAGGCCGCGGCCCCGTGTCGCCACCGCGGCGCACAGCGCCTCCGCCTCGGCGGCCGGCCGCGGGAACTGCGCCAGATAGGGCGCGATGCCCTGGCTGTAGGCGGCGCCCATTCAGTAACCCTCCGGACCGACACGCCCGCTGACCGTCTCGCCCCGCGCCAGCAGCCGCAGCTTGGCGGCGAACTGCGCGACCGCCTCGTCGCGCTGCGTGGCCGCGGCGACATGGGGCGTCAGGCGGATGCGCGGGTGGCGCCAGAACGGGTGCTCGGGCGGCGCCGGCTCCTCGGCGCAGACATCGAGCGCTGCGCCGGCCAGTTGGCCGCTGTCCAGCGCGGCCAGCAGTGCCGCCTCATCGACCAGGCCGCCGCGGGCGATATTGATCAGGTAGCTGCCGCGCGGCATCTGCGCCAAGCGCTCGGCGTTCAGCAGCTTGCGGGTCTGCGCGGTCAGCGGCAGCAGCGCGACCAGCACCCGCGAGCTGCCGAGCAGCGTGCGCAGGCCGTCCTCGCCCTGGTGCAGCGCGAGGCCCGGCACCGGATCGCGCGGGCGTCGCGTCCAGGCCTGCACCGGGAAGCCGAACTGGCGCAGCGCCTCCAGCACCGGCGCGGCCAGCACGCCGCAGCCAAGCAGGCCGACCGTCCAGTCCTCGCGGCGCTGCAGCGGCTGCGGCGCCCAGCGGCCTTCGGCGGCCTGCGCCGCGTAGACGTCGAAACCGCGCTGCCAATGCAGCAGCGCATGCAGCACGTACTCGGCCATCTGCCGGCCCATGCCGGCGTCCTCCAGCCGGTAGATCGGCAGTTCGGGCGGCGGCTGCAGCGCGAGCAGCGCGTCCACGCCGGCGCCGGCGGCAAAGGCGGCGCGCAGCCCGCGCTGCTCGGCGAAGAAGGCTGGCGGCGGTCGCCAGACGATGGCGTAGTCGGCCGGCGCGTCGCCGGGCTGCCAGACCGAGATCTCGGCCTCGGGCAGCAGCGGCCGCAGCGCCGCCAGCCAGGCCGGCCCGGACTCGCCGACGCAGAGCGTCAGCTTCACGAAGCCAGCGCCTTCTCGATGTCGGCGCGCAGTTTCTCGGGCTCGTCGTTCGGCGCGTAGCGGGCGAGCACCTGGCCGTCGCGGCCGACCAGGAACTTCGTGAAATTCCACTTGATCATCTCGGTGCCCAGCAGGCCCTTCTTCTCGCTCTTCAGCCATTGCCAGAGCGGATGCGCGTCGGCGCCGTTGACGTCGACCTTGGCCATCATCGGGAAGCTGACGCCGTAGTTCAGCTGGCAGAACTCGGCGATCTCGCCGTTGCCGCCGGGGTCCTGGGCGCCGAACTGGTTGCAGGGAAAGCCCAGCACGGTCAGGCCCTTGGACTCGTAGTCGCCCCAGAGCGTCTCCAGCCCGGCGAACTGCGGCGTGAAGCCGCATTTGGACGCGGTGTTGACGAGCAGCAGCACACGGCCGCGGAAGTCGGCCAGCTTGACGGGCTTGCCGTTGATGCTTTCAGCCTCGAAGTCGTAGACGGTGGACATGGTGGCGCCGGGTTCGTGGAAAGCCGGATCCTATGCAAGGCCGGCCCCCCTCGCTTGCGTGGGTCCGCACCGGCTTCAGGGAAGGCCCGAAGCCCGCCGCCCCGGGGGGGCCTGGTTTTGCGCCTACCATGCGCCGCCCCGGAGATGGGGAGCGCAAAAGAAAGGGGTCTGAGCGATGGAATCCCGACTCGAGCACCTGCTGTGCCTGACGCCCGACGAATTCCGCCGGCGCGGCCTGCCGTCCGGCGCCCGCTGGCGCCTGCTGGCGCATGGCGACTCCTGGTTCTCCTTTGCCGCGGCGCGCGTCGATGCGCATGCGAACCTGCTGGAGGAACTGGTATTCAGCCAGCCCACCGTCGCGGTGAGCTGCGCCGGCCACCACAACGCGCTGCGCCGCATGGTCGACCTGGAGGGCAGCGCCGACTTCGTGCACCTGCTCGGCAGCGGCGGCCCGGCCTGGGACGGCATCCTGCTCAGCATGGGCGGCAACGACCTCGTCGCCGCCGCCATGGTGCCGGCGCTGCTGCCGAACACCACCACCGGCGAGGCCACGCCGCTGCACCTGCGCCTGCTGCGCCGGCAGACCGAATGGGGCGCGCCCAGCGCCGGCGTGTCGCGCTACTTCTCCGAAGACGGCTGGGCCACCTTCAGCGCCTACCTGAAAGCCAATCTGCAGCATGTGCTGAGCCTGCGCGACGGCGGCGCCAGCAAGGGCAAGCCGGTTTTCATGCACTGCTACGCGGTACCGACGCCGCGCCCCGCCGGCACCGAGGACGTGGACGCCGCCTCCGGTCCCTGGCTCTACCCGGCACTGAAGGCCTATGCGATCCCCCAGGCCGACTGGGCGGCGATGAGCCGGCTGATGCTGGCCCGCTTCAGCACGCTGCTCAAGGCCTGCGCCGCCGACACCGCGAGCTACCCTGGCCTGCAGGTCTTCGACTCCACCCAGGTGCCGATCGCACCGGCGGCGCTGGGCACCAGCGGCATCAGCGGCGACTGGCACAACGAGATCCATCTGAACCACAGCGGCTGCTTCAAGATCGCGCGGGCCTGGAGCACGCATATCGAGGCGGTGCTGTCCGGCAAGCCGCTGCTCAGCGCGGCGCCGCCCAGCGGTCGCGGCCGGCGCGGCTGAGTCGGGACCGAGCAAGGTCCTGAGGATCTTGCGACGCCCGACGAAGGACTGACCCCGTCTCGCGGGGCCAGGCTGGGGGCGCCGGCGCGCCCAGCGGCTTCGTCTGGGCGCAACGCAAGGACGGCCGCGTCGAGATCCAGCACCACGGCCGCCTTGCGGCGACGCTGCGCGGCCCGCAGGCCGCCGGCTTCGTCGCCGAAATGGCCAGCCTCGACGAAGCGGCCCGTCAGCAGCGCATGGCGCGGCTGACGGGCAATTACCGCCGCGGCAACGAACGCGGGGTCGGCGGGTCTACTCGACCCTGAACACGAACTCCTGCTCGAACACGCCGTCCTGCGAGCAGGCATAGCCCTGGCGTAGGGTCTGCTCGACCTCGGCGAGCAGCGCACGTTGCGCCCGGCGCTCGGGCAGCGCGCGCAGGCTGTGCACCTGCACCGCGACGACGCGCCCGCCGCGCACCGTACCCAGCACGCGCAGGTGCGCGCTGCCCTCGGTCGCCTGCGCCGGCAGCTGTGGCCGCGCCTGCGTCGGGCAGAGCAGGCCGGCGGCCTGCGGCAGGCTCGCCGCGACCGGCTCGGCCGGCAGCGCAGCCGGGCCTGGCCGCGGCTCGCGCAGCGGCGGCGCCTCGGGCTGCACGGGCTGAACGCTGATCGTCGGCTGCACGGTCTCGATCGACACCAATGGCAAGGGCAGCTCCGGCAGATCCGGCTTCGCTGGGCCGGCATGCGGCACCCGCAGCGGCGGCAGCGGCTCGACCGTCGGCGGCTCGGGCTCCAGCACGGTGACCTCGGTCGGGCCCGGCGGCGGCTTGAGCAGCGCATCCCGCACCAGGCTGGCACCCAGGCCCAGCAGGATCAGCACATGCAGGCCGGCGACCAGTGCAAGACTGGTCAGGCGGCTGCGCGTCGAGGAGGCAAGACTGGCTGGCATGGCGACTCCCGGTGTTGAGGTAGACGATCCAGCTTCGCCAGCCGGCGCGGCGAAGGCGAGTCGGGACTCACCCCTGTCGCAGGCGCGCCGCAGTTCGGCCCCGGCGATGATCCATCCCATGCATGCTGATGAGTTGGACGCCGCAGCCGACCGCCCCCCGCTGCGGCCCCGCCGGGCGCTGCGCTGGGCTGGCGCCGAGCAGGCCTTCGGTTCTGCCGAGCCGGCCCTGCTGAACGCGCTGGCCGAAGCCGGCACTCCCTTCGACCCGGACCCGCCCTCCCCCCAGGCCCATCTGGACGCGATCGCCGCCGAGTTGCGCCGCCTCGGCCTGTGCGGCCGCTGGCGCAACGAGGCGGTACGCCTGCCGCACCCCGCCGGCCCGCTGCACATCGAGCGCGGCTGCGCCCGCGTGCTGGGCCTGCGCACCCTGGCCGTGCACCTGATCGGCTGGAGCGCCGACGGCCGCCTCTGGCTGCAGCAGCGCAGCCCGGGCAAGGCCGAAGACCCCGGGCTCTGGGACACCCTGGTCAGCGGCATGGTCGGCGCCTTCGAAACGCCGCTGCAGGCGCTGCGCCGCGAAACCTGGGAGGAGGCCGGCCTGGACCTGGACGCGCTGGGCCCGTTGCGCGAGGCGCCACGCCTGGAAAGCCGCCGCCCGGTCCCCGACGGCGGCGGCCTGGGCTATCTGGACGAGCGCCTGATCACGCTGCAGGCCCTGCTGCCCGAAGGAGTCCGACCGAGGAACCAGGATGGCGAGGTGCAGGCCTTCGCGCTGTGGCGGCGCGAGGAAGTCGACGAGGCGATCCGGCGCGGGCAGCTGACGCTGGATGCGGCGCGGCTGCTGGACTGGCGAAGCTGAGACGAACAAGCCGAGCCAAAGAAAATCTGCGCGGTTGGCCGCGCTACACCTGTCTACACCGGCTAGACCACCCCTACGACACCGCCCGGGCCTACGCGCAGATGTTTCAACCCGCGCCGTCATTGCTGACGGGCGAGACGCCCCGGCGGAAAGACGGCACCTTCCGCAAGCGCAAGTTTCAATCCGCGCCCGTCATTGCTGACGGGCGAGACCTGGGCAAGTACCCAGCGGCCGCCACCGACGAAGAGTTTCAATCCGCGCCCGTCATTGCTGACGGGCGAGACTCCAGCACCTGCGGTGGCAGAAGACGATCGACGAGTTTCAATCCGCGCCCGTCATTGCTGACGGGCGAGACCCCGCGAGGTCGGCGCCTCCAACCGGCGCGCGCTGTTTCAATCCGCGCCCGTCATTGCTGACGGGCGAGACGCCCATGAGGCCGGTCTTGCGGCCGGCCATCGGGTTTCAATCCGCGCCCGTCATTGCTGACGGGCGAGACTCAGGTACAGATCCCAGTCATCGGGAGAGCACTGTTTCAATCCGCGCCCGTCATTGCTGACGGGCGAGACTCCAGGCCGATAAGCTGTTGTCATTCACAGGAAAAACAGCTCCCTTGCGCGAACTCCCTGCGCCATGCGTTTGGCGCCGAGCACGCGGCAGGGGCTGGAGTCGTGGATGCAATGCATGACAAGGCCTTGGAGCGTGCGCGAATCCGCCGGGTCGGCTTCGACCACTCCAGGTCCGCGCAGTGCAGATGCTATCTGGCCTCCGGCCTCACATCACCAACGGCCCGTCGAAGTCGACGGCACGGAACTGCCCGTGCTCCCGGACCTCCGCGCCGCGGGTTTGCGGCAAGCGGTACAGGCGAAGGCAGTCCTGCTGCAGGTCGATCTCCGCCAGCAGACGCCGTTCCAGGGTCTCAAACCCGGCCAAGTCGACCTGACATTCGAAAACCGATTTCTGCACGCGCTGCCCGGTGCTCTCGCAGACCTTGGCGACACGGCGCAAACGTCGCCGACCCGCAGGCGTCTCGGTGCTGACGTCGTAGCAGACGATGACGAGCATTGCGCTTGGCCGGCTACTTGACGACAAAGGGAAGGTAGCCAGCCGCGACCCCATCGGCTTGGCGCTCGCCGCGGATGGCTCGCGCCAGCAGCCTGGCTTGCACCAGTGGCGCCAATCCCAGTGGAATGGCCTGCGCCAGCGTCGGATGACGCATCTCGTCGCGCTTTCGCTCCTGAAAAGCCACCAGCACCGCCTTGCGTGCCTCGGGCTTGAGCATCACGGCGCCGCCCTCGCGCTGTTCGAAATCGTCGGCTGCCAGTTGCTGACGGTTCACCAGGGTCAGCGCCAAGCGGTCGGCAAAGGGCCGGAACTCTTCCATCAGGTCGAGCGCCAGCGCCGCGCGCCCGGGGCGCAGCGCATGCAGGAAACCGACCTGCGGGTCCAGTCCGACGGCTTCCAGCGCGCTGCGGCAATCGTTCATCCACAGGGCATAGAGGAAGGAGATCAGCGCATTGAAGCGATCCAAAGGCGGTCTGCGGCTGCGCCCTTGCATCGCAAAGTGCTCGCGCAGCCCGGGCTTGACCAACAAGGGCAGCGTCGAGAAATAGCGGCGCGCCGCCTCGCCTTCGATGCCGCGCACCTGATCCAATTCCAAGGCCTCAGGCAACGCACGCAGACTGGCGGCCAGGTCGTCTGCCGCGCGCTCCAGACCCGTCGCTTCATCAGGCTGTCCGGCCTCCCTGGCACCGCGCTGCACCGCGGAACGGGCATTGCGGATCTTCCCGGCCACGAAGCGGCGCGCCAAATCCAGCGCGAGCCCAGCATCTCCACTCGCCTCGTGCTGCGCACGGCGCAACAGCACATTGCCGCTCACCGGTCCCTCCAGCCTGGCTTTGAAGCGCCCCTGCTCGTCCAGCAGCACCAGCGCGATGCCAGCCTCGGCCAAACGATGCATCAACGGTGCCGACAGCTGGATATGGCCGAAGCAGACCACCGCATGCAGATGGTGCAGCGGCACCCGCAGCCGTGTCTCGCGTTCGACCTCGACGCGCAGGGTGTCGTTGTCCAGGCGCAGATAGGTTTCCGGCGTGGTCAGGTACAGGGTATTGAGCAGTTGCATGGATTCGCTCAGAGTTCGGCGTCGGGATCGAACAGCGGCGATGGTCGGCGGTGCGCGGCCTCCGGCAGACAGCGGTCCTTCAGCGAGCAGCCGCCGCAGCGCTGCGTGGCGGCATCGCCTTGAAGCGGCAGCGGCAGGCGCTCGGCACGGAGCAGTTCGCGCACCGCGCGGCTCGCGTGTGCCACCTGTTCGCGCAAGGCCGCCGTGATCGGCACGACGCGCCGGCGCTTGGACCTTGCGTAGTAGATGGCCCCTTCGGGTACCGCATGGCCGCTCATCGCTTCCAGGCAGAGCGCCTGTGCCGCCAGCTGCAGGTCGTCGCAGGCGGCAATGTCGGCTGCCTTGTGCCGCGATCCCTGCTTGTACTCGACCGGATAGGGCCTGCCCGAAGCATCGAACTCGACCACATCGGCCTTGCCGATCAGACCCAGGTCGTCATGCCAGAGCGGCAGCGCACGCTCGATGCGCAGGTCCTTGCGCAACTCCATGCCGGCCTGGTCGGTGCGCGCATGGACGGCTTGCCCGCGCAGGGTGTGCAGGTTGTCGTCGAACACCTGGTCGAGATGGATGAGCGCGCACTGCCTGGGGCAATACGCCCAGTGCTGCAGAGCCGACAGCGGCAGTTGCTGCTCCTCATCCGCCATGGCCAGTCCTTGCTTGCCTACACTCGAGCGCCCAGCCGCATCGGGAGCCCGCCATGTCCTCTGCCCAACTCGACACCGTCACCGCCCAGGCCCTGCAGCTTTCGGCCGACGAGCGCGCTGAGCTGATCGAGCGCTTGGTCGGCAGTGTGAGCGCTGGCCTGCATCCGGCCTGGGAGGCGGAACTGCAGGCCCGCCTGGACGAGATGGAGGCAGCACCCGAGAACTCGCTGCCCGCCGGAGAGGTCTTCCAGCAACTGCGCCAGCAATTGCATGAGGAGCTGCCGCCGAGGCGTGCCTGATGGCCTGGGTGATCCGGCCGGCGGCCAGTCAGGAGCTGGCTGAGGCGGCGGTGCACTACCGGATCGAGGCGGGTCTGGCGCTGGCCCTGGCGTTCACGCAAGCCGTTCAGCTTGCGATGAACCAGCTGGAACGCGAACCGCGGCTGGGTACACCCGCCCCCTTCGAGAGCGCGAGCCGCCGAGGTTTGCGCTGCTGGCCGCTCAGGCGCTTTCCCTACACCCTGATCTATCGGCACCAGGGTGAGTTGCCGACCTTGCTGGCTGTGGCCCATCAACGCCGGGCGCCGGCTTACTGGCGGGGCCGCCGCTGATCAGCCGACACGGCGCAGCAAGCGCACGCCGGCCGGCAAGCCGGCTTCATCGATCGCCAGCTCGTAGTCGGCAAAGCTGCGCGGCACCGTCACGCCGGGCTTGAGCTGCACGCGGATGCGCTCGAACAGCTGATGCGCATGGGCATTGCCCAGTTCGCTGTCGTGCTGGAACACGAAGAGTCCGCGCGTCGCCATCTCGCCGCGCGCCGCAGAGCGGTCGTGCTCGAACATCTGCTCCAGGCCCTGCATCAGCAGTTCCAGGTCCTCGGCACTGAAGCCGGTCTGCTTGGCCAGGAAGGCAGACACAAAGCCATGCGAGCGGTACAGGCCATAGGGCACGGTGTGCTTGCGGCCCATGGTGCGGTTGTCGCCTTCCTGCTTCTCGGCCTCGGCTTCGGTGGCCACCGCCATGCGGGTGATCGCATGCTCGCTGGCCACGATGGGGTCGGCCGAGCGCGCGAAGGTCAGCTGCACCGGGCCGCGGACCTGGCCGCAGTTGACGCCGGTGGACATTACTGCGCCAAAGGTGCGCACGTCGAAGAAGTTCTGGCAGATCCAGGTGCGCGCCTTGTCCACGCTGTCGGCGCTGCCCTTGCGCTTCTTCTTGCCCTTGGCGTCCCCGTCATCGGCCAGTTCTTCCTCGGCACCGATGGCCTTGTAGGCAGCGCGATGCGTCCGCTCCAGCACCGCCTTCTCCTTGATATAGATGTCATAGGGCGGCTCGGCGCCCTTGACCAGCTGCACGAAGTTGCGCAGCTTGCGCTTGAGCGCGACATCGGTCATCAGGCCGTGGCCGGTCTCGGCGTCGATGCGCGGCAGGTTGCCGGCATCGGGGTCGCCGTTGGGATTGCCATCCTTCACGTCGAAAAGCAGCACAAAGTCGATGCGGCCGGTGATGGTGCTCATGCGGAGTCTCCCTGGGGGTCGGTGTCGGGTTCGGCCGTCTTCTTCGCGAAGAAGGCCTGGCGTTGGTGGTAGTAGCCGAGCGCGAACTCGCCCTGCTGCTGCAGCGTGAGCTGGCGCGGCATGGCGCTCACCGGCGCGAGGATCTCGCCAATCAGCTTCTCGAAATACGCTTCATACGCCCCGCTGAGCTTTTTCAGGTGCGCGTTCTTCAGGCGCAGCAGGGTGGTGAACACCGTCACCGGCGTCGTTGATGCGGCGCCGTAGTAGCGGTCGCGGATGGTGGCGTTGATGCCCGGCTGCGCCTGCTCCTGGATGCGCTCCAGCGTGGCGAACAGCCGGCCCAGGCGGTAGGCCGCCGAGTCGTTTTGCATGTCGAGTTCCTCCTTGAAGCCGGGTTCGCCGCGCTGCCGCGCCTGGCGGTTCAGCCAGGCCTTGAGCACGCAGGCGCGCAAGTACGGCACATCGCGCTCGGCCTTGCAGCGTTGCACCGCCGCGTTCAGCAGCCCCGCCGGGAGCGGTCGGGCTTCGAGGATGCTGCGCATCCACTCGCCGGCCAGGCGCGGCGGCACGTTGTCGGCTTTGCCCTGCAAGGCCAGGCTGCACAGCAGGCGGAACAGCGAGGGGTGGGGCGGGTCGCTGTCGAAGCGGGGTTTCAGCGCGATGTCGTCGAAATGCTGGGCCAGGCGCGGCGCCAACTCCGCGAAGGGCAGGCCGGGCAGCCAGAAGCGCACGCTCAGGCGTGCCGCATTGGGCGCCAGACCGAGCACGTAGAAGCGCGTCCCGTCCTCGGCGATCGGCCGCGTGCCGCTGCGCACCGCCTGGTAAAGCGCCTGCACCGCATCGCGGTGGCGGTCGGGGTTGTCGCCGTCGCCGAACAGATCGGCCAGCGAGTGCTCGCCGTCGAAGGGATGGGCTTCGTCGGCCCAGAATACCGTCGATGCGTCGCCGACCTGGACGCGGTTGCGCGAATCGCGCGCCAGCAGTGCGTTCAGGGCCGTCGTGTAGGCAAAGGCCGCCGCCTGGCTGACCGGCGCATTCAGGCCCTGCTGCTTGCCGTAGGAGTTGAAGGCGTCGAGATTGAAGGAGACGATGTTGGCGCCCGAGGTCTGCGCGCCCCATACGCCCTTGATTGCGGTATGCAGGCGGGCCACCGGCAGCTCGCGGCCCTCGCTCACCAGGCAGGGGGCCAGTTCGGTGGCTTCGCTCGGCTGCGGCTGCTGCAGCGCGGCCAGCACCGCCGGGCGCTCGGCGATCAGTGCGCCGCCATCGCCCAACAGCTCGAAGGAGACGATGGCGTTGGTCTGCAGCATCTCCTCCCAGGCCGGGCTGCTTTGCAGCGCCTGCAGCTGCGGCGCCGCCAGAAAGCCCAGCAGCGCTCGCAGACCGGCATCGTCGGGCAGCTGACTGGCGAGCGCGGCGACGCGCGCGACGAAGGCCTTGTGTTGCTCGGCCAGCCGCGCGCTCTCCCCCTTGGCGCTGACGCCCAGCGCGTACTCCGCCGTGTCCCAGAGCAGATTGGCGGCCACGCCCGAGGTCTTCTTTACCGCCTGCGGCACCAAGAAGCGCTGGGCGCGCGGCTTGCCCTTGGCTTCGCTATGGCGGGTGTCGCGCAGCTGCACCGGCACGCCGTCGGCGCGCAGCTCGACGACGAAGGGGATCTCCTTGTCCTCCAACCCAGGCGCCGGCAGCCGGCGCGCCGGGTCGGGGTCGCGCTGGCGGCGCAGGTAGAGCTGGTGCAGGGCTTGCAGGATCATGCGGCGAGCAGCGGGCTGTCCAGCGGCGGCACTTCCAACACACCCCGCTGCAGGCTGGCGCGGAAAAATCGCGGCAGCGGGTTGGCCGGCTGGCTGAAGTCCAGGTCGTGCAGCATCCATCCGAGTTCGCGCGTTTCGTCCAGCGCCGGCGGCTGCGCGCTGCCTGGTTCGACCAGGCGCAGGTCGGCGGCGAACTCGCGGCAGCCCAGGTAGGGCTGGTTCACGCACTGGCCCTTGGCGGCACGGCGCTCGAACATCTCCGCGTATTTCTGGCGCGGCTCGCCATTGACTACCTGCAGCTCGGCAAACACGCGGTAGCCGACATCGCGCAGGAACAGGCCGGCGCGCTGCTGGCGTTCGTCCTCGATGTAGAGCGCCAGTTCGCCGCTGCCCTCGCCCATCGCCTGCTGCACATTGCGCGTGGAGATCACCGCACCGACCTCGTTGCGGCGCAGATTGATCCAGCGGATGGGTTTCAGCAGCTCGATGCGCCGCACCTGCCAGCGGATCGCCGGCTTCCACAACACCGCCTCGAACAAGGCGCGCGCGGCCGACGGGGTGATGAGGTCGTAGCTGACCCGCTCGACCTTCATCTCTGGCCGCGTGAAGCAGGCGAAGTCGCCTGTCACCTGAAGGCAGTAGGTACCCATTTGCGCTCCCTGTTCACTTTCGAGCGAAGTGATCGATGACCCACCATAGCAAGGCACCGCGCGCACTGAGATGCAGGAGAACCAGACCCCAGGCCATGCAGTAGCGATAGCCGGGCTGGCCGCGCAACAGCCGAAGCTCTCGCAGCTGACCCGCGAGCCCCCAGTCCTTGAACAACGCCGCCAAACCAGTCATGCCCCGCTCCCGACGCGCGGGGGCGACTATATCTCACTTCGTTCTAAGCCAATTGGCAGCTGTTTATGAGCTATATTGCATGCCGCACTTTGCTGTTGTGTGGATTGAAACGTTCTAGCCAACTTGGCTGCTGTGGAACGCGGGAGGCGTCGCCTCCCGCGCATCACTGCACCAATGTCTCAGCATCCAGGGGCTTTTCTCCTGTCATCAATCCGAACCGGCGGTCGTAACGGGCGTGGTGCTCCAGCAGGTAAAGCCCACAGGCCAGCGGCTTGACCGCGCCGCTGAGCTGAAGCTTGTCCAGTTCGCGTCGCCGCAGGTTGACGACATAGCGCTGCACTGCGCGCAGCAGCCAGCGGTCCACATCCCCGGCGGTCAGGCGCGCGATCAAGGCCGGTAGCTGCGCATGTCCACCGAGCACCTCGTGGAGCGGGATCAGCAGGCCGCTCTGATCCTCGTCGTCGATCAGCCGGAACTTGTCCGCAGCTTGCCGGAACTGGAAGCGCAGGCCACGATCCCGATCGCACAAGTCCTCGACGATGCCGTGGCGGTCCAGCGCCAGCCGGCCGTAGAGCAGGCGGAAGTAGTGCTCGAAGTCGGCCGGTACCGGATGCGGCCCCAGTTGCCCGAGCGCCTGCAGGCTGCGTGTGGCCTCGGCGGCGGCGCGCAGTTGCGCCAATGGCTGGGGGATGGGCCGTACCACCACATGCACCTGACCTTCGGCCAGTCTGCCCTCGCGGTTGCAACGGCCGGCGGCCTGGGCGATCGAGTCCAGCCCGGCCAGCGCCCGAAACACCACCGGGAAGTCGACGTCGACACCGGCTTCGATGAGCTGAGTGGCAACAACATGCAGCGGCTCGCCGGTGGCGAGCCGGCGTCGGAGCTCGGCAACCACCTCGGCGCGATGGGCACCGCACATCGCCGCCGACAGATGCAGTGCGGCGGTGGGCTCACGCGACAGCAGTAGCTGACACAGGTCGAAGGCATCGCGTCGGGTGTTGACGATGGCCAGCGCGCTGGGCTCGGCAGCGATCCGCTCGGCCAGGGTCGGCAGATCAGTCGGCGTCTGCAGGTCCGCCGGCCAATGCAGCCGGGTGCGGCGCAGTTGGCCGGCCAGGCGCTCGGGCGCCTCGATGATGGCGCGCGGTGGTGGCAGGCCACGCAGGCCCTTGCGCGCATCGCCGCTGCTGAAGCCCTGGAGATCCGGCTGGGTAGCGGTGCAGAGCAGCAGGCTGATGCGATAGCGCGCCAGCAACGCGTTCAGCACATGCAGGATGGGCTGCAAGAAGTCGGGCGGCAGCATCTGCGCCTCGTCGAGCACGATGACGCTGCCGGCCAGGCGGTGCAGCTTGCGGCAGCGCGAGGTGCGCACCGCGAACAGCGACTCGAACAACTGGACATTGGTGGTGACGATCAGCGGCGCGTCCCAGTTCTCGGCGGCCAGTCGGGTGGCGCGGGTCTCGTCGCCGTCGCCGGCATCGGCCTGGCTGTGGTGCTCGATCAAGGCCTCGTCGCCGAACACGCCGGCAAACACCGCGGCGGTCTGTTCGATGATGCTGGTGTACGGAATCGCGTAGATGACGCGGCGCAGGCCATGCCGCTCGGCGTGGTGCAGCGCAAAGGCCAGCGACGACAGGGTCTTGCCGCCGCCGGTCGGCACATTGAGCGAGAACACGCCGGGCGGCTCGGCAGCCTTGTCGCGACAGGCGGCCAGCACCGTGGCGCGCGCCTGCTGAACCGGGTGGGTGGCGCCGCCTCCCGCCTGCAGCCGTGCTGCCATGGCGTCCAGGTGGCGATCGAGTCGCTCGCGGTAATCGGCCAGCGGCGGGAACTGCGCGCGCCGCGCCGAACGTTCGGCGTCGAAATGCACCTCGGTATCGAGGAAGTCGGCGTCGACCAGTGCCGAGAACAGCATGCGCAGCGCCAGCGAGCGTGCCAGCGGCGATTCCCCTGTCGCGGGGGCCGCGAACAGCCGCCGCGCCGCGGCGATCAGCTCGGCCGCTGCCGGCAAGGCCGCTGGCACCAGGCCCTCGCGTTGCCAGGCGGCGCGCGCTTCGGCGTATTCCTGTTGCGCGGCTTCGCTGGCCAGGCGCGGCGCCAGCGCCGCGCCATCGGCCGAGTTCCAGTCGGCCAGGCCGGCGTGGTGGCCGGCAATCAGGTATTCGAGCAGCCGGCCCAGCGGCGCCCCGGCCTGTGGTCCCAGCGCCGCCAGCAACTCGGCGCGCGCATGCAGAGCGCCAGCGGCCGAATGGCTGCGCTCTCGGCGGTTGGCGCCCTCGATGTGCGCATCGGCATCGCGCCGCACATGGCGCTGAAAACCATCGCGCGCCTTGCCCAGGTCATGCCAAGCGCCGGCCAGCTCGGCCCACAAGCCATCGCCCCAGGCGTCGGCGAACTCATGCGCCAGGGCCGCCACCTTGCGCAGATGGGCGGCCAGCTCATGCCACTCGTCGCTTTCGTTGCGGCTGTGGGCGATGAGCACGGCGAGGCCTCAGTGGCAGGGGTCGCTGCGGGCGATGCTCAGCAGGCGCTCGACCTCGGCCCCGTGCCAGCGCAGGTTGTGGCGGTGCCAGCGGCGGATCAGCTCCATGGTGCCGGCGACAACGATGCCGAAGGCGGAGATGGCGGCAAAGGCCGAGAGGCCGAAGCCGGTCAGCGCCGCGTACAGGAATCCCAGCAGCAGGATGCAGGCCTGCTCGTTGAAGTTCTGCACGGCGATGCTGCGGCCGGCGCCCATCAGGTTGTGGCCGCGGTGCTGCAGCAGCGCGTTCATGGGCACGACGAGGAAGCCACCCAGCGCACCGAGCAGCACCAGGAAGGGCGCGGCCAGCCAGACGTTGTCGATGACGTTGAGCAGCAGGATCAGCAGGCCCATCGCGATGCCCAGCGGGATCACCTTGACGGCTTTGTCGAGCTGCATGGTCCAACTGGCGACCAGCGCGCCGGCCGCGGTGCCGATGGCGACCACGCCGACCAGGTTCGAGGCCTGCGTCGTGCTGTAGCCCAGCGCTGCGGCGGCCCAGGCCAGCACGATGTAGCGCAGATTACCGCTGACACCCCAGAACAGCGTGGTCGTGCTCAGCGAGATCTGACCCAGTTTGTCCTTCCAGAGCCGGCGGTTGCAGCTGTTGAAGTCGCGCAGCAGGGCCAGCGGCGAACTCAGCGGGTGCAGCGGCGCGCTGGTGCGCGGGATGGCCAGGTTGAAGGCCGCCGCCAGACCGTAGACCAGCACCATCGCCGCCAGCGCCGCCTCGGCCGGATGCTCGACGCCGGGCAGGCCCAGGCTGAGCAGCAGCGGCGACAGATGCGGGCCGACCAACTGGCCGCCAAGCAGCACGCCAAGGATGATGGAGGCGATGGTCAGGCCCTCGATCCAGCCATTGGCCTTGACCAGCTGCGACGGCGGCAGCAGCTCGGTGAGGATGCCGTACTTGGCCGGCGAGTAGGCGGCAGCGCCCAGGCCGACCACCGCGAAGGCAATCAGCGGGTGCACGCCGGCCAGCATCATCAGGCAGCCGACGACCTTGATGGCGTTCGAGATGAACATCACCCGGCCCTTGGGCAGGCTGTCGGCAAAGGCACCGACGAAGGGCGCCAGCAGCACATAGAACAGCGCGAACATCGGCACCAGGGCCGCGCGCTGGCTGCCGCTCTCGTCGAGCGGGCGCAGCAGCTCGACGGCGGCGATGAACAGGGCGTTGTCGGCCAGCGAGCTGAAAAACTGCGCCGACATGATGGTGTAGAAGCCCTTCTTCATGGGCGGCGCGGGAACCTGGTTCTACGGAGCACGGGGCGCGAAGCGTAACCCAGCGAAACGACAGGGCGCTGACAGGTAGAGTGAACAGATGCCGCGCCCGATCGAAGCCATCATCCACAGCAGCCATCTGAGCCACAACCTCGGCGTGGCGCGCGAGCGTGCCGGCGGCGCCCGCGTCTGGGCCGTCGTCAAGGCCAATGCCTATGGCCATGGCATCGAGCGCTGCTTCGATGCGCAGCGTCAGGTCGCCGACGGCTTCGCCTGCATCGACCTGCAGGAGGCCGAGCGCCTGCGCGCACTGGACTGGCGCGGCCCGATCCTGCTGCTCGAAGGCGTGTTCGAGCCGCGCGACCTGGAGACCTGCTCGCGCCTGCAGCTCTGGCATGCGATCCACAGCGAGCAGCAGATCGACTGGTTGGCCGCGCACAAGGTCCAGCACCCACAGCGCGTGTTCCTGAAGCTGAACTCGGGCATGAACCGTCTGGGCTTTCGGCCGCAGGCCTTCCGCGCGGCCTGGCAGCGGCTGAGCCAGATGCCGCAGGTCGAGGACGTCGCGCTGATGACGCATTTCAGCGATGCCGATGCCGAGCGTTTTGGCCAGGATGGCATCGCCCACCAGCTGGCGGTGTTCGACGCGGCGACCGCCGACCTGCCCGGCGAGCGCAGCATCGCCAACAGCGCGGCGACGCTGCGCCATGCCGGGCGACCGATCGGCGCGCAGTCGGGCGAGCTCAGCGTCGCCGCCGACTGGGTGCGCGCCGGCATCCTCGGCTACGGCGGCGTGCCCGACTACCCGGAGCACGACGCGAGCCACTACGGCCTGCTGCCCGGCATGAGCCTGCGCGCCCGCGTGCTCGGCGTGCAGCAGCTCGAGCCCGGCGAAAGCGTGGGCTATGGCAGCAGCTTCACCGCCGGCGTGGCGATGCGCGTGGGCACGGTCAGCTGCGGTTATGCCGACGGCTATCCGCGCCACGCGCCGACCGGCACGCCGGTGCTGGTCAACGGCCGGCGCACGCGCACGCTCGGCCGGGTGTCGATGGACATGCTGGCCGTCGATCTGACGAATCTGCCCGAGGCCGGCGTCGGCGCCGAGGTCACGCTCTGGGGTCAGGCCGGCAGCGGCGAGCGCCTGGGCATCGACGAGGTCGCGCAGGCGGCCGGCACCATCGGCTACGAGCTGATGTGCGCGCTCGCGCAGCGCGTGCCGGTGCGCGTGGAGGATTGAACCGGCGGCCGCCGGGCGGAGCCCCCAGATGAAGCACTGGCAGCCCGCGCCGGACGAGTACGAGCTCAGCTTCATCCGCGCCAGCGGCCCCGGCGGCCAGGCGGTCAACAAGGTGAGCAGCGCGGTGCAGCTGCGCTTCGACATCCGTGCCAGCCGGCTGCCCGAGGGCGTGAAGACCCGGCTGCTGGCCTGGCCGGACCAGCGCATCATCGGCGACGGCGTGCTCGTCATCAAGGCCGAAGGCTCGCGCAGCCAGACGCAGAACCGTGCCGAGGCGATCGCCCGCCTGGTCGAGTTGGTGCAGCTGGCCGCCCAGGTGCCCAAGGCGCGCCGCGCGACCCGGCCGACGCTGGGCTCGCAGCGCCGCCGCCTGGAGGGCAAGGCCTTGCGGGCCGGCGTGAAGGCCGGGCGCGGCAAGGTATCCACCGACTGAAGGTTCGGCGACGCGGGAGCCGCAGCGCCCCGGGGGTTCACGAAAGCTTCATGCCGCTGTCACCAGGCTTCAAAAGTGGCTGGCGAAGCTGCCGGACTTTCCGTAGCCCCCCAAGGAAGTCCATGTCCAGCAGCCTCCGTGACGACGACGGCGTCTCCAACCCCAGCGACGACGCCCTGCACCTGAACACCGTGGTCGAGCGTGCGCTCGCCGTCAACCCGGCGCGCCGCCGGCTGATGCTTGGCGGCCTGGGCGCCGCCGCCGTGCCCTTCCTGGCCGGTCTGAGCGCCTGCGGCAGCGACGACCCGGCACCCTCGCCCGCTCCGGCACCCGGCCCCGCGCCGGCCCCGGCGCCTGCCGAAGCCATGCTCGGCTTCACCGCCATCGCCATCAGCAGCGCCGACGACATCAAGGTCCCGACCGGCTATGTGGCCACCGCCTTCATTCCCTGGGGCGAGCCGATCGCCGAGGGCGGCCCGGCCTTCAAGGCCGATGCCAGCAACACCGCCGCCGAACAAGAACTTCAAATCGGCGACAACCACGACGGCATGGCCTTCTTCGGGTTCAACACCGCCGGCAACGGTTTCGGCCCGCGCAGCGACGAAGGCCTGCTGGTGCTGAACCACGAGTACATCAACCCCGAGTACTTCTACGCGCCGGGCAGCGATGCAAGCAACTGGATGCTGCCCTTCAGCTACGAGAAGGCGCGCAAGGCCCAGGCGGCACACGGCGCCTCCATCGTTCACGTGCGGCGTGCCGAGAACGGCACGATCAGCCATGTGAAGAACTCGCCCTACAACCGCCGCATCCACGGCAACACGCCGATGAGCCTGCAAGGCGCGGCCGCCGGCCATGCGCTGATGCAGACCGCCGCCGACCCGGCCGGCATCGAGGTGCTGGGCATGCTGAACAACTGCGGCAACGGCCGCACGCCCTGGGGCACCTACCTGACCTGCGAAGAGAACTTCAACGGCTACTTCGGCTGGAACGGCGCGCACACCGCCACCGCGCTGGAGAACCGCTACGGCCTGAGCGCCGGTGGCAGCGGCTACAACTGGCATCTGGTCGACCCGCGCTTCGACGTCAACGCCAACCCGAACGAGCCGAACCGCTTCGGCTACATCGTCGAGATCGATCCGTTCGCACCGGCCAGCAAGCCGGTCAAGCGCACCGCGCTGGGCCGCTTCAAGCACGAGAACGCCGAGCTGGTGGTCGCCGCCAACGGCAAGGTCGTGGTCTACATGGGCTGCGACGAGCGCAACGAGTACATCTACAAATTCGTCTCCAACGGCAGCTTCGACGCCACCAACCCGACGAGCAGCGCGAACCGCCGCCTGCTCGAGGACGGCACGCTGTACGTGGCGAAGTTCGAGGCCGGCGCGACGGCCGGCGACAAGATGGGCAGCGGCCAGTGGATCGCGCTGCGCCTGGGCGAGAACGGCCTGACGCCGGCGAACGGCTTCCACAGCCAGGCCGACCTGCTGATCCGCACCCGCCAGGCCGCCGACCGCGTCGGCGCGACCATGATGGACCGTCCGGAATGGGTCGCCGCGAACCCGAAGAAGGCCGGCGAGGTCTACGTCACGCTGACCAATAACAACCGCCGCGGCGGCAGCACCGTCAACAACGCCGACGGCAGCACCACGGCCGGCTCGGCCCGCCCGCCGGCCGACGAGTCCAACCCGCGCAGCAACAACGTCTGGGGTCACATCCTGCGCTGGAACGAGGCCAATGGCGACGCCACCGCGCTGAGCTTCAGCTGGGACCTCTTCGTGCTGGCCGGTCAGCCCTCGGTGACCGGCGAGCGCGCGCCCTCCAGCAACATCAACGCCAACAATCTGTTCAACAGCCCGGACGGCCTGGCCTTCGACAGCTTTGGCCGGCTGTGGATCCAGACCGACGGCGCGAACAGCAACACCGGCGACTTCGCCGGCATGGGCAACAACCAGATGCTGGTCGCCGATCCGGTGACGAAGGAGATCCGCCGCTTCCTCGTCGGCCCCTCGGGCTGCGAGATCACCGGCATCACCTGGACGCCGGACCGCTACACGATGTTCATCAACGTGCAGCACCCGGGCGAGCTGGGCAGCCACCCGAACGCCCCCAAGAAGGCCGACGGCAGCGCCTACACGGACAACGACATCGCCCGCGACCCGACGAAGTTCTCGACCTGGCCGACGCCGAACACCCGTCCGCGCTCGGCCACCGTGGTGGTCCGCCGAACCGACGGCGGGGTGATCGGTGGCTAAAGCCGGAAGCGCTCGACCACGCGCCAGCCGGCCGGCAAGGGCTGGCCGGCGCGGGGTGACTCGGTCTGCACCGGCACCTGGTCCAGACCGAGCGCGAACACCGTCAGACCCTGCTCGTCCAGCCTGAAGCGCAGAAAGCCCTTGTGGCCTTCGTGCGCGACCAGGCCCGAGCAGGCGTTCGACGCGATGCCGAACAGGCTGCAGGCCAGCGCCAGCGCACCCCCCAGCAGCAGGCCGCTGCCCAGGCTGGCGCCGAGCACGAAGGCCGGCCAGCCGGCTCCTGGATGGATCTGGAAGCACAGCAGGGTCAGGCCCCAGGCCAGGCCGAGCTGGGCCGCGCCATGCGCGGCACCGAGCAGCAGCGAGCGCAGCCGCGCCAGCGGGTCGTAGAGCAGGGCCACGGCCGCCGCGAACAGGGCCAGCGCCGGCAGCACCACCGAGGCCGAGGGCACCGCGCGCTCGTCGATCAGCGGGCGGATGCCCCAGCCGAACCAGGTCAGCAGACCGATCGCGCCGCCGAGCAGCGGCAGCAGGCCGCGGTTGGAGTCCCATTGGCCGAGCAGCCCGTCGACCCACCCCGCAGGCGGCGCCCCGGCACGGTGGCGGAACAGCTTCCACCAGGCCCCGGCCATCAGCCGGCGCGAGTGCAGCGGCCCCGGGTAGCGGGCCTGGCGCTCGAAGGCTGGCAGCGCCGGGTCCGGCAGCACGCCGGCCAGGCCGATCTCGACATGGCTGGCCAGTTCGCCCCCCGGCGCCAGCGTGCTGCGCAGCTGGCGCGCGCGCTGCGTCTCCACGCAGTGCGTGGCATGCGTGAACGCGCCGCCATGGCCGGCGATGAGCAGATGGGTGTCGCTGCCATCGGGCAGGCGCAACGACTCGTGCGCGTAATGGTGCAGATCGCCGGCCAGGCGCAGGCGGATGCGCGCGCCGGCCGCCAGCAGCTGCGCCTCCAGGCGCTGGTAGCGCTTCGGGTAGCCGGGGTGGGCGCCGTCGCCCAGCGGCCGCGTCCAGTAGGGCTCGGGGTAGACCAGGATCAGCTCGCTGCCGGCACCGATGCGGCCATCGGCGAGCAGGGCCTGGAAGCCCTCGTACTGGTTGCGGTCGATATCGCGCTCGAGCGCGAAGTCCAGGCCCAGCACCCACCAGGCGCGCGGCAGCCGGGCGGCGAACCAGGTCTGGCGCTGCGGCGTGCGCGCACCGATCACCGCGCCGCGGTCCTGGCTGACGAAGTAGCGGCTGAACACCGAGCAACTGACCGCCCAGTCGTGGTTCTGCGGGATCGCGGCGATCACCTTGTCGTCGGCGGTCAGCGGCTGGTCGCCGCGATCCAGGCCTTGCCGCAGCCGCCAGCGCGGGCTGCCGGCCCAGGCCTGCGCCTGCTCGAAGGGCTCGATGAAGCGGTACTGGTAGTCCAGCCGGCCCGAGCCCGGGTAGGCGAGGTCGCCGCCGAGCAGCAGCAGCCGGCCCTGCGGCAGCGGCCGGCCGGTTTCATCGAGCGCCTGGGTGCCGGCCAACTCCGGCGCCAGCAAGGCCTGGGCCACGGCCACCGTGGCGTCGCCGCCGTCGCCGGTGTCGGACACGAAGTCGAACCAGAACGCGCCCTCGTCGGTGCTCAGGTCGATGGGCTGCAGATCGGTCGGCAGGGTCTCGCGGCGGTCGAGATGGGTGGCGAACTGCTCGGCGGCAAGCAGCTTGCGCACCGAATGCCAGAGCGTGGCCGGCGCGTACCAGGCGACCGGGCGGCGCGCGTGCGGCGGGACGTCAAGGCCGAAGCGCATGGGCCGGACCGCCTACTTGGCCAGGCGCTGCGCCGCCCACACGCTGCCCACGCAGAGCAGCATGCCGGCGACGGCCAGCGGCGTGATCGCATAGCCCTCCAGCAGCGCCGACACCGCCAGCGCGATGACCGGGATGACCACGCCCATCAGCGCCGCCCGCGCCGGCCCTTGGCGCTGCGCCAGCTTGAAGTACAGGACGAAGGCGATGACGGTGCCGAACACGCTCAGGTAGAGCCAGGACAGCACATAGGGCCAGCGGAAGTCGAAATGCAGGCCGACGCCGCTGAGCAGCGAGGCGATCAGCAGAAAGGCGGCGCCATAGCCCATGCCCCAGGCCAGCACCGGCAGCAGCGCATGGCCGGCGCGGGTCGTCTTCAGCGTCAGCATGTTGCCGACGCAGGCGGCCAGCACCGCCCCCAGGCCCACGGCCAGGCCGTAACCGGCCTGCGCCCGCGCGCCGGCGGCACCGATCTCCGGCCAGAACACCAGGGCCACGCCCAGCACGCCGAACGCGGCGGCGGCCAGGAAGCCGCGGCTGACCTTCTGCCCGAAGGCCAGCCAGGCACCCAGCGCATTGCCGAACACCATCAGCGCGAACAGCACCGCGACCAGGCCGGAGGGGATATGGCGTTCGGCCTCGTAGACCGCCCAGTAATTGCCGCCGTACTGGATCACCCCGCCGAGCAGCACCCAGGGGTGCACGCGCGCCGGCAGACCGAGCCGGATGCCCTGCTGGCGCGTGATCAACGCCAGCAGCAGCGCCGCGAGCAGGAAGCGCCAGCCGACCGAATTGAGCACCGGCACCTCGCCCAGTTGGTAGAGGATGACATGCCAGGTGCTGGCCCAGATCAGCGTCGGGCCGAGGAACAGCAGCCAGGTCGGCATCAGGCGCGCTTGACGGTGGCCAACAGCAGGCCGGCGCCGACGAAGAGCGAGCCGAACACGCGGTTCATCAGGCGGATCTTGCGCAGGTCCTTCAGCGCGCCGAGCAGCTTGGCGGCCAGGCCGGTGTAGCCGGCCATCACCACCGCGTCGGTGAAGCCCAGCGTGGCGGCGATCACGCCGTACTGTGGCGCCAGCGGCGTGCTCAGGGACAGGAACTGCGGCACCACGGCGAGCAGGAAGACCGTGCCCTTGGGGTTCACGGTGTTCACCATCCAGCCGCGCAGCAGCAGGTCGCGCCGACGCGCCGAGGCACCGCCGGCCACACCATCGCTGCCGGCATGCAGCGCACGCGCCGGCGCGCGCCACTGCTGGAGGCCCAGCCAGACCAGATAGGCCACGCCGGCCCATTTGATGATCGTGAACAGGGTCGTCGAGGTGGCGACCAGCGCGCCCAGACCGAGGCCGACCAAGAGCACCTGGGTCCAGATGCCGAGGATCAGGCCGATCGTCGTCCAGTAGCCGCGGCGGAAGCCGTGGCTGAGCCCGGAACTCATCGCCGCCACGGCCCCAGCGCCCGGCGAGATGCTGATCGCCCAGGACGCGGCGAAAAAGGCGAGCCAAGTGTGCAGTTCCATGAAGGGTCTCCGGGGGAACCCGGATTGGAGCATGGCGCCCTCATGCAGAGCCGGTGGGGCATCCCTGGCTGGACGCCTTACGCCGGCTGCAGCCGCGATGCACTGCCCCTCACAGCCGCTTGGCCCCCCAGTTCTGCGCGCCGCGCATCCAGGCGTCGAAATTCTGCTGTTCGGTGGCGCGCAGTCGCGATCGCAGGGCATCGGTCGTGCTCGATGGGCTGGCGCCGTCGAAGCGGAACACCCCGGTGGGTTTGCCGTGCCAGAAATACTCCCAGTCCGACATCTCCTTCTTCGGCGGCGTGGCGTCGGGAGGGGTCAAGGGAATGGGCGTGCGCTTCAGCGCGAGGTGCAGTTCGGTCAGGTCGGCGCCACCGGCCATGGCGCGGGCGTAGCTGATCGACTGGCTGCCGTTGTTGCCCGCCGGGTCGAGCCCATAGGTCTTGATGTACTGCGTCCAGCGCAGGGCGTCGTAGGGAATGGCCAGCAGCACCGAGCGGGCCATCAGCCGTTCGCCCCGGCTCATGGCCTGATCGAAGCGCGTGCCGCTGTCGTTGGCCCGGCTTTGCAGCCTCGCGCCGGCACGCTGGCGCTCGGCCTCTGCGCTGGCGGCCGCGGCCGCACGGGCCGCCTGCCATTGCCTGCGGCCCTCGGCGGAGGCCCGTTGGTGCTCTTCCCAGGCCTTGTTGGTTGCAGCAACTTCCGCGGCGATCTTGGTCGCCAGCCATTCGCGAGCCGCAGCCAGGCTGGCGAAGCTCTCCGCATGCTGGATCCCGTCCCAGCGATGGATCTCGTAGCGATCCTGGCCGGCACGGCGGCGGATGTCGTTCAGGCGGTACTCGCCCTCGCGAGCCAGCTCCCATTCCGTGAACTCGGCGTTCGCCCGCGATTCCATGAGCGCCCGCAGGCTCACCGCACCGCCCGTCGTTTCCACCCGTGCGCAGCGCTCGCCGTCCGGGGTCTCCCACCAGACCCGCCAGCCGACCAGGTGGTGATAGCTGCCGTAATCCACCTTCATCGGCTCGAGGCCAAGCAGGTCGTCGGGCTTGGGAAGGATGCTTCCGTCCGGGCTGATCGGCCAGTAGAGCGGGCGATCGGCATCGAGCTTGACCGCCACCACCGGTGTGCCGCTGAAGGACATCGCTTTGGCGTCAGCTTCATGCAGAAACGGCTTCCAAACGCGCGGAATGGCCGGGCTGCGGGGCGTGCCGTCCCGGGCATAGATGCGGTCGTATTCCGGGTGCGACACGACGATGGCCGCGCCCCCGGGCAGCACGGTGATCGACGAGCGAGGCTCCTGGGGCGTCTTCAGGCTGTCGACAGCGAACAGCGCAGCGCCTTGCGGATCGAGGAACACGACCCGGCCGCCGCTGGCCTCAACGCCCACCCATTGGTCCTCGGGGCCGAGACTGTCGCGCAGCATGGCATTGCGCGGAATGCGGCGCACCACGGCATAGGGCGAGGAACTTTCCTTGGGCTTCGCACCACTCAGGTCGATGCGCACCCACAGCGGCCGCCCGAAGCGCTTGCCGAAGATCACTGGCCCGTAGCCGCTGAGTTGCTCGTACTCCGGCGGCAAGATCCAGCGGGTGCCGGGACTGGAGGGCGGCACGTTCGAGTGAGGCATGGCCGGAATGCCGACCACCTTCGAGCCCTTGGCGACCGAAGTCCCGTCGATCACCAGATCCTGGCTCAGGCTGAAGGTAGTGCCACGGGAATGCGCCGGGTTGTTGTGGCTGCCCGTCAAGGGCAGGGGCTCGACGGGCCAGGCATCCCGGGCCAGGCTGGGTGAGGCGCCAAGGCCACCGAGCGCCGCAGTCCCCAAGATCAGGCAAAGACGAAAAAGGTCCAGATGGGAAGGCACAGGGCGAGCTTTCATCAGGGTTGACCGGCCGGGCAGCACATCGTTCCTCAGCGCGATTCTGCAGCGGGGCTTGTGCCGGAGCTGCTGCAAGATGCGGGTGCCCCGTTCACCGGCTGAATGCAGCCGAACCAGGAGAGGAAGCCATGTCCCTGCACCAACTCGCCGACACCCTCGCGGTGCTGCGCCCGGACCTCGGCGTCAGCCCGCGACCGCTCACGCCGACGGTCTACGAGGAGCTGGACCGCGACTTCGACGGCTTCCGCGGCCATTGGCTGTTCAGCGAGTACCGCTTCGACACGCCCTGGCCCAGCTGGGAGCGCCACCCGGCCGGCGAGGAGATCGTGATGCTGCTCGAAGGTCAGGCGCGGCTGCGCCTGCAGACCGAGGACGGCGAGCGGCTGCTGCTGCTGGAAACCCCGGGCAGCTATGCGATCGTGCCGCGCGGCGTCTGGCACACCGCCGAGCCGCTGGAGCCCACGCGCATGCTCTTCGTGACGCCGGGCGAAGGCACGGAGAACCGGCCGATCGACTGAGGCGCGCCGAGCGCGCGGAGCGCACCGCGGCCTGCCGTCGAGAATGCCGGCCATGGCCAAGGACAAGACGATCTTCACCTGCAGCGAATGCGGCGCCAGCAGCCCGCGCTGGATGGGCCGCTGCCCCGGCTGCAACGCCTGGAACACCCTGGTCGAAGGCCCGGCCGAGCCGGCGAGCGGCGGCAAGAACCACCGCTTCCAGTCGCTGGCCAGAACCAGTCCGGTGACGACGCTCAGCGAGATCGAGGCGGTCGAAACGGCGCGCACGCCGACCGGCATCGAGGAGCTGGACCGCGTGCTCGGCGGCGGCATCGTGGCCGGCGGCGTGGTGCTGATCGGCGGCGATCCGGGCGTGGGCAAGAGCACGCTGCTGCTGCAGGCGCTCGACGCGCTGTCACGCGGGCTCAAGGTGCTTTACGTGACCGGCGAGGAGAGCGGCGCGCAGGTCGCGATGCGCGCGCGCCGCCTTGGCCTGCCGGGTACCGCGGTGCGCGTGCTGGCCGAGATCAATCTGGAGCGCGTGCTCGCCACGCTGGAGGCCGAGCAGCCGGAGTTCTGCGTGATCGACTCGATCCAGACCGTCTACACCGAGCAGCTGACCAGCGCGCCCGGCTCGGTGGCCCAGGTGCGCGAATGCGCGGCGTTGCTGACCCGCGCGGCCAAGGCCAGCGGCTGCAGCATGGTGCTGGTCGGTCATGTGACCAAGGAAGGCGCGCTCGCCGGACCGCGGGTGCTGGAGCACATCGTCGACACGGTGCTGTACTTCGAGGGCGACACGCACTCCAGCTACCGCCTGGTGCGGGCGATCAAGAACCGCTTTGGCGCGGTCAACGAGATCGGCGTGTTCGCGATGACCGAGAAGGGCCTCAAAGGCGTCAGCAACCCGAGCGCGATCTTCCTCAGCGCGCACAGCGAACCAGTGCCGGGCTCTTGCGTGCTCGTGACGCTGGAGGGCACGCGGCCGCTGCTCGTGGAGCTACAGGCCCTGGTCGACAGCGGTGGCGCGCGGCGCCTCTCGGTCGGTCTGGAGCGCGACCGCCTGGCCATGCTGCTGGCGGTGCTGCACCGCCATGCCGGCGTGGCCACGCAGGATCAGGACGTGTTCGTCAACGCCGTCGGCGGCGTGCGCATCAGCGAGCCGGCCGCCGACCTGGCGGTGCTGCTGGCGATCCAGAGCTCGCTGCGCGGCCGGCCGCTGCCGCGCGGTTTCCTGGCCTTCGGCGAGGTCGGCCTGGCCGGCGAGGTGCGCCCCGCGCCGCGTGGTCAGGAACGGCTCAAGGAGGCGGCCAAGCTGGGCTTTTCGATCGCCGTGATTCCCAAGGCCAACGCGCCCAAAAAACCCATCGAGGGCCTGACCGTGCACGCGATCGAGCGCATCGAGCAGGCCATGGACCTGGTGAGGAGCCTATGAACTTCGTACCGCCCACCGCGAGCTACGCGGTGATCTTCACCAGCCAGCGCAGGCCCGGCGACGCCGGCTACGGCGAGACCGCGGACCGCATGGTCGAGCTGGCCCGCCAGCAGCCCGGCTTCATCGCCGTGCGCAGCAGCCGGGATGCAAGCGGCCTGGGCATCACCGTCAGCTACTGGGACAGCCTGCAGGCCATCGCCGCCTGGCGTGCCGTGGCCGAGCACCGCGCCGCCCGCGACCAGGGCCGCGCGCAGTGGTACGCCGGCTACGAGTTGCAGGTCGTGAGGGTCGAACGTGCCTACGCCTGGGATGCCGCCGACGGCGCGCAAGACCCGGTGCTGCGCGCATGAAGCGCCAGGCCCTGGGCGCGCTGCTGGCGCTGGCCGCGCTGTTCGCCGGCGGCCTGAGCATGGGCTGGCCCGGTGTGCTGCTGGCGCTGAGCGCCATCGTGTTCCTGCTGATGCTGCAGTTCACCCGGCTGATGCGCACGATGAAGCGCATGAGCGCGGCGCCGCTGGGCCGCACCGGCTCCTGCGTGATGCTGCATGCCCGCCTGCAACAGGGCCTGCCGCTGCTCAAGGTGCTGGAGCTGGCTGGCAGCCTGGGCGACAAGCAGCCGGACGGCAGCTACCGCTGGACCGACGCCGCCGGCGACGAGCTGCGTCTCCAATTCGACACCGACAGCCTGCTGCAGCGCTGGACGCTGCAGCGCGCTTCCTAGAATTCCGCCTTTCCCTCCCGCCTGCGCCGCACCATGAACAAGCCCGCTGCCGTTGTCGAAGTCGCCGCCAAGGACCTGCTCGGTCCGGGTGTCGTGGCCTGCCCGAATCCGGCCATGCCGCTGTGGAGCAACCATCCCCGGGTCTTCATCGACCTCAGCCACGAAGGCGCCGGCCGCTGCCCCTATTGCGGCACCGAGTACCGACTGCGCGCCGGCGAGACCCTGGCGCACGGCCACTGAGCCGGGACCGCCGACGCGATGCCGCGCAAAAAGCCCCCGCTCGCGGCCCTGATGGCCACGCCCGACGAGATCGAGGCGCAGTTCTACGAAGCGCTGCAGAGCGCCGACCTGGACCGTCTGATCGGCCTGTGGGTCAACGACGAGCTGGTGCGCTGCATCCACCCCGGCGGCCAGTTGCTGGTCGGCATCAGCGCCATCAAGGCCAGCTTCGAGACCCTGTTCGCGCGCGGCCCGGTGGCGGTGCAGGCCGCCGAGGTGCGCCGGCTGCAGACCGAGCAACTGGTCATCCACCAGGTCCATGAGCGCGTGCTGGTGCCCGGCCCCGAAGGCACGCAGGTGGCCTGGGCCCTGGCCACCAATGCCTATCTGAAGACCGCGGAAGGCTGGCGCATGGTGCTGCACCATGCCAGCCCCGGCCAGCCCATCGAATCGCCGGAGATGCACACGGGCAACGCCAGCGTGCTGCACTGAGACCCGCGCTTCAGCCCATGGCCGCCAACCCGCCGCGCCCGCCCCGCATCGCCGCCCCGCGCTGGCTGCCGGGCGGCCATGTGCAGACCATCTGGCCCAAGCTCTTCGCCCGCCTGCACCACGACCAGGCGCCGCAGTTCCGCCGCGAACGCTGGCCCACGCCGGATGGCGACTTCGTCGACTGCGACTGGCTGCAAGCGCCGCCGGCCGGCAGCACGGCACCGCTGCTCGTCCTGTTCCATGGCCTCGAAGGCAGCTCGGCCAGTCACTACTGCCAGGCCTTCGCCAGCCATGCGCAGCGCCTGGGCTGGGGCTTTGCGGTGCCGCATTTCCGCGGCTGCTCGGGCGAGCTGAATCTGGCGCCGCGCGCCTATCACAGCGGCGATCACGAGGAGATCGGCTGGATGCTCGGCCAACTGCGCGCGCGGCACGAGGGCCCGCTGCTGGCGGTCGGCGTCAGCCTGGGCGGCAATGCGCTGCTGCGCTGGGCCCAGGTGCAGGGCGCGCAGGCGCGGCGCAGCGTGCGGGCGATCGCCGCGGTGTCGGCGCCGCTGGACCTCGGCGCCGCCGGCGTGGCCATCCACCAGGGCCTGAACCGGGTGATCTACACCCGCTACTTCCTGCGCACCATGGTGCCCAAGGCGCTGCGCAAGCTTCAGCAGCACCCCGGCCTGCCGGTGGACCGCACGCGGCTGCGCCGCGCGCGCAGCCTGATCGAGTTCGACGACTGCTTCACCGCGCCGGTGCACGGCTTCGCCAGTGCGCAGGACTACTACCAGCGCGCCAGCGCCGGCCCGCGCCTGCACCAGCTGCGCCTGCCCAGTCTGGTGCTGAACGCGCGCAACGACCCCTTCGTACCCGCCGGCAGCCTGCCCAAGCCGTTCCAGATCGATGGCGCACCGGTGCTGCTCTGGCAGCCCGACCACGGCGGCCATGTCGGCTTTCCGACCGGGGGCTGGCCGGGCAGCGCGCTGGGCCTGCCGGCCAGCGTGTGCGCCTGGCTGGCCCAGCACCTGCCCACGCACTGAGCGCCATGGACGAGATCGTCAAGGCGGCGCTGCAGAAATGGCCGAACGTGCCCGATTGCCGCGGCTGGCTGGGCCTGGACGCGCGCGGCGACTGGTACATGCGCGACGAGGCCTGCCAGCGCGCCGGCGCGTTTCCGCAGCCCAAGGGCAGCGTGATCCGCCACGACAAGCTCCGCGACTTCATCCACCGCAATTACGAGGCCGATGCCGACGGCGCCTGGTTCTTCCAGAACGGGCCGCAGCGCGTCTACGTGGAGCTGGAGGCGGCGCCGCTGGTGCTGCGCGTGCTCGATGCGCAGCAGGTCGACGCGCACACCGGCGAGCGCCTGGGCGTGCGCTCCACCTGGCTGGACGAGCAGGGCTGGCTGTACGCGCTCACCGAACGCGGCCTGGGCCTGGTGCACAGCCAGGACATGGACCGCGCCGCCGATCTCGTCGAATCCGGCGCCTGGCAGCCCGAGACGGTGCCGCGCAACGAGCTGCCGCAGCGCTTCGGCTTCCAGCTGCACCCCTGACCCCGGCCCGGCAATGAAAAAGCCGCCCGGAGGCGGCTTCTCGAGGCAAGCAGCGCGCGAAGGCTTACTCGGCGGCCGAAGCCGGTGCGGCCGGCGCCTTGGGCTCGTCGAGCTTGCCGCCGCTCTGGTTGGCCATGTAGACCACGGCGCGGGCGATCTCGAAATCGGAGAAGTCGCCACCGCCCTGCGCGCCCATCGCGCCCTTGCCGGCCAGCGCCGAGTGCAGCAGCGTATCGAAGCCGGTCTTCAGGCGCGGGCCCCAGGCGGCCATGTCGCCCAGCTTGGGCGCACCGGCCGCGCCGCTGGCGTGGCAGGCCGCGCACTGCGCGGCGTAGACCTGGTCGCCGGCCTTCAGGCTGCCCACATCGCTGGCATCCTTGACCTCGACCTGGGCCAAGGGGCGCAGGCGCTCGGCGACGCGCTCGGCCTCCATGCCGTCGCTTCCGGCGGCCGGCTTGAACTGGCTGGTCACCGCGTTGGCGAGCAGGATGATGACCAGGATGGGCACGACAAACGCGAAGAACACCGCCCAGGCAAGCTGCTTGGGGGTCTTGATCGGGCCTTCATGGGCCTCATGGGCGTCGTGCTGCTGGTCCTGGCTCATGGCTGTTCTCTTATGGGACTGGGGCCGAAAAATCGCCGCGCAGTATAGCGGCGGGGGTCTCCCACATCGCCGGCCTCGGGCCGCCACATGCTGGCGGCCGTTCACTGGCCCTAGAATGCGCGGCTGCCTTGTGCTGCCCAAGGCGACTGTGGTGAAGTGGATATCATGCGGCCCTCCGAAGGCCGCGTCGCAAGTTCGATTCTTGCCAGTCGCGCCAAAGTCTTCGGCGTCAAGGGCGTAAGTGCTCCTGGAGCCTCCTGCCGGACGCCTCGCTCGCAGCCGGCGACAAGCCTCTCCGGCCGCCCCCCCTCCCGATCTCTGTGCCGAACAGGCTGGCATGCTGCATCGCCGCACGCGCCCGTCGATTCCGGCCCGCCCCGTTCGTCGTGTTGATGCAGGCCCAGCGCCTGCCAACCAACCGGCGCACCCGTTCGACGCCGGTCTCCCTCAGCCAGCCCCCTGGAGACGCCCCATGACGAGCAAGAACACGATCTGCCTCTGGTTCGATGGCGACGCCGTCGAAGCCGCCGAGTTCTACGCCCGGACCTTCCCGGACAGCGCGATCCAGGCCGTCCACCGCGCCCCCGGCGATTTCCCGTCCGGCCGGCAGGGCGATGTGCTGACCGTCGAGTTCAGTCTGATGGGCATCCCCTGCCTGGGCCTGAACGGCGGCCCGGCGTTCCGGCACAGCGAGGCCTTCTCGTTCCAGGTGGCGACCGAGGACCAGGCCGAGACCGACCGCCTGTGGGACGCGATCGTCGGGCAGGGCGGCCAGCCCAGCGCCTGCGGCTGGTGCAAGGATCGCTGGGGCCTGTCTTGGCAGATCACGCCGCGCCAGCTCATCGAGGCGATCACCGATCCCGATCCGGCCGCCGCGCGACGCGCGTTCGCCGCCATGATGACGATGGGCAAGATCGACATCGCCGCCATCGAGGCGGCCCGGCGCGCTTGAGCCCAGAGCCCCCGCCCGCGCCCGCCAGGCCCCACACAAGCCCCAGCCCATGACACCGAACGCACCGTCCGAAACCCCAGTCGAACCCGCCACCTCGCTCTGGGCCGATCTGCGCGCCGCCCTGCGGGGCAGCAACGCGGACTACACGCGCATCCCGCTCAAGCGCGCGGTGCTGCTGCTGGCGATCCCGATGATGCTGGAGCTGGTGCTGGAGTCGACCTTCGCCGTCGTCGACATCTTCTTCGTCGCCCAGCTCGGCGCCTCGGCGGTGGCCACCGTGGGCCTGACCGAAACCTATCTGTTCCTGGTCTATTCGATTGCGATGGGCCTGTCGATGGCGGTCACGGCGATCGTCGCGCGGCGCGTCGGCGAGCAGCGCGGCGAGGAGGCGGCGCTGTCCGCGGTGCAGGCCATTGCGGTGGCGGTGCTGGTCTCGGTGCCGTTCGCGGTGCTCGGCATCGTTTGGGCGCAGGACCTGCTGCGCCTGATGGGCGCCGACGCCTGGACGATCGAGCACGGCTACCGCTACACGCAATGGATGCTGGGCGGCAATGTGGTGATCATGCTGCTCTTCGTGATCAACGCGATCTTCCGCGGTGCCGGCGACGCGGCGATCGCGATGCGCGTGCTCTGGGTGGCGAACGGGTTGAACCTCGTGCTCGACCCCATCCTGATCTTCGGCCTCGGCCCGATCCCGGCGATGGGCGTCGAGGGCGCGGCGATCGCCACCACCATCGGCCGCGGCGCCGGCGTGCTGATGCAGCTGTGGATCCTCGCGCGCGGCAGCGAGCACCTGCGCCTCCTGCGCGCCGGCCTGCGCCTGCACGGCCCCACGCTGCTGCAGATCGTCCGCACCTCGCTGGGCGGCATCGGCCAGATGATCATCGGCATGACCGCCTGGATCTTCCTGATGCGCATCCTCGCCGGCATCTCGACCGAGGCGGTGGCGGGCGCGACCATCGCGATGCGCATCATGATGTTCACGCTGATGCCGGCCTGGGGCATGTCGAACGCGGCCGCCACCCTGGTCGGACAGAACCTCGGCGCCGGCCAGCCGGCCCGCGCCGAGGCGGCGGTCTGGCGCATCGGCTGGATGAACATGGGCTTCACGCTGGCCGTGTCGCTGCTCTTCTTCTTCTGCCACGACGCGCTGATCGCGCTGTTCACCAGCGACGCGGCGGTCATCGCCATCGGCGGCGAGTGGCTGCGCATCCTGTCCTACTCCTACTTCGTCTACGGCTGGTGGATGGTCTCGGTGCAGGCCTTCAACGGTGCCGGCGACACCGTCACGCCGACCTGGATCAATCTGGTGTTCTTCTGGCTGCTCCAGATCCCGCTGGCCTGGGCCCTGGCCCTGCCGCTGGGCTGGGCGCATTCCGGCGTGTTCTGGGGCGTGTTCGTGTCCGAGACCGCGGTCGGGCTGTTCACGCTCTTCTGGTTCAAGCGCGGGCACTGGAAAGCCGCGAAGCTATAGGCCACGGGTGGGCCTCGGCTGGCTATAGTTTGAAATCGCTTTCATATTTCAATCCATCCAGCCGCTATGAGCGTCCTCCAGCCCCATCTGAGCGCCCGCCAGGGCGCGCAATCCCTGAACCCGCAAGCCCCGCTGGCCCTGCAGGCGCAGGCCACCGCCGGTGCACGCCCCGAGGTCACCGTCGACAGCAGTCGGCGCTTCCAGTCGTGGCTCGGCTTCGGCGGCGCCTTCACCGAGGCGGCCGCGGTGAGCTGGCAGACCCTGCCTGAATCCCAGCGGGACGCCGCGCTGCGCGACTACTTCGGCGCCGCCGGCCATGGCTACCGGCTGTGCCGCGTGCACATGAACAGCTGCGACTTCGCACTGGGCAATTACGCCCATGTCGAGCAGGCGGGCGACCTTGCGCTCTCCTCGTTCAACATCGAGCGCGACCGCCGGCATCTGCTGCCGATGATCAAAGCGGCGCAGGCGATCGCCGGGCAGCCGCTGCAGATCCTCGCGTCGCCCTGGAGCCCGCCGGCCTGGATGAAGACGAACGGCCAGATGAACCACGGCGGTGAACTGCGCCCCGAGTACCGCGACGCCTGGGCGGCCTGCTATGTGCGCTTCATCGAGGCCTACGCGGCCGAGGGCGTGCCGATCTGGGGCATCTCCGTGCAGAACGAACCGATGGCGGTGCAGCGCTGGGATTCCTGCATCTACACGGCCGAGCAGGAGCGCGACTTCGTGCGCGACCACCTCGGCCCGGCGCTGGAACGCGCCGGCCTGGGCCATGTGAAGCTGCTGGTCTGGGACCACAACCGCGACCAGATGGTGCAGCGCGCCTCGGTGATCTACGGCGACCCGGAGGCGGCCCGCTACGTCTGGGGCATGGGCTTCCACTGGTATGGCGAGGACCACTTCGAGCAGGTCGCGCAGGTGCGCGAGGCCTGGCCGGACAAGCATCTGATCTTCACCGAGGGCTGCCAGGAGGGCGGGCCGCACATCGGCGCCTGGGCCTTGGGCGAACGCTATGCGCGCTCGCTAATCCAGGATCTGCGCAACGGCTGCGAGGGCTTCATCGACTGGAACCTGATGCTGGACGAGACCGGCGGGCCGAATCACGTCGGCAATCTGTGCAGTGCACCGCTGCTGGTCGACCGCGCCAAGGGCGAGGTGCTGAAGCAGAGCAGCTACGCCTACCTCGGTCACTTCAGCCGCTTCATCCGCCCCGGTGCGCAGCGCATCGTCTGCGCCAGCGGCCTGGCCGCGGTCGAGTGCGTGGCCTTCCGCAACCCCGACGGCAGCGTGGCCGCCGTGCTGCTGAACCGCAGCGAGAGCGCGCATCCGCTGCGGCTGCGCTGGGACGGCGCCTTTGCCGACTTCGAACTGCCGGCGCACGCCATCGCCACGCTGGTGCAGGCCGGGGCCTGAGCCAAGCGGGTGCGCGGTGGGGTGCGTGAAGGCCCGTGCGGGAAGGGTCGCGTGGAGCGCACCGAGTTGCCCGGCGTCGACACCCTAGGGTTAGCCAGCGCTTGACAGCAAAAGCGCTCGGAGACGAACATGAAAGCGCTTTCAGAGTGGGCAGCAAGCCCACCGGCTTTCCCAACAGCTCAACCACCCCGCCGGACTCCCCCGATGAAATCCCTTAGCTCACTGCGCCCCTCGGGCACTCGCCGACCCGGTGCCCGGGTCAAGCCCGTGGCGGCCGCTTGCGCCGCCCTGATGCTGGTCAGCGGCGTTGCCGAAGCCCAGCAGGCCGCCGAGAAGACGGCGCAGCTCGACACGGTGATCGTCACCGGCATCCGCCGCAGCATCGAGGCCTCGATCGCCACCAAGCGCTACTCGGATTCCATCGTCGAGGCGATCTCCGCCGAGGACATCGGCAAGCTGCCGGACTCGAGCATTGCCGAGTCGCTGGCCCGCCTGCCCGGCCTGACCGGGCAGCGCGGCGCCGATGGCCGGGTCGACCGCATTTCCATCCGCGGCCTGTCGCCAGAGTTCTCCGGCGTGCTGCTCAACGGCCGCGAGATCGTCAGCTCCAACGACAGCCGCGCGGTCGAGTACGACCAGTTCCCGGCCGAGCTGATCGGCTCGGCCGTGGTCTACAAGACGCCGGACGCCGCCTTGGTCGGCCAGGGCCTGTCGGGCACGGTGGACATCCGCAGCCTGCGTCCGCTGTCGGTCCGGGGTCGGCAGATCTCGCTGAACGCGCGCGGCGAGCGCAACTCGAACGGCAATCTGGTCGACGGCGTGACCCGCCCGACCGGCCTGCGCCTGAGTGCCTCCTATGTCGACCAGTTCCTCGACAACACCCTGGGTGTGGCGGTCGGCTTCGCGCGCCTCGACGCGCCGTCCCAGATCAAGCAGACCGAGCTGGTCGAGTACAGCGACTTCACGCCCTTCGGCCTGCCTTTGAGCGGCAACGCGCCGTCCAAGGTCGGCGGCGGGCAGGCTTTGCTGCCGATGTTCTGGACCGCCACCTCGTCGACGAAGAAGAACGTCCGCGACGGCCTGATGGCCACCGTCGAGTACAAGCCGAGCAGCGACCTGCACACCATGGTCGACCTGTACTACTCGAAGTTCAAGACGCACGAGGTCGGCGGCAAGTTCGCGCAGTCCCTGTTCGGCAACTGGTCGGCCGGCATCACGCCGGCGATGAGCAATATCGGCCTCACGCAGATCGGCGACAACACCTACGCGACCACCGCCGACATCTCGCAACTGGTCACCAACCTCGGCAACTACGACACGCGGCGCAGCGACGACATCCTGGCCGTCGGCTGGAACACCGTCGCCAAGCTCGGCGGCGGCTGGAAGGCCGTGGCCGACCTGAGCTACTCGCGCGACAAGCGCAACGAACGCTACGCCGAAGCCTATGCAGGCCGCTACGACTACACCAACAAGCACTGGCTGTACGGCGCGTTCCGCTGGAACGTGCCGACCGGCGTCGGTGCGCAGACCTACACGCCGCTGCAGGCCGACTTCCTGTCCGACGCCAGCAATATGGCCTTCGGCGACGTGGCCGGCATGGACTGGGTGGGTAACGATGCCTGGATCGGCGCGATCCGCAGCCCGGAGGTGAAGGACGACATCAAGTCGATCCGCCTGTCGCTGGACCGCGAGCTCGACGGCCTGTTCAACAAGCTGAGCGTCGGCTTCAACGTGACGCAGCGTGGCAAGGATGTGCTGCGCAACGAGGACCGCATCCTGATGAAGAAGGATGCCGGCGGCGACTTCATCCGCAACATTCCGGGAGCGGTCGTCCGCACGCCCTTCGACATGAGCTGGGCGGGCATGCCGCAGCTGCTGCGCGTCGACGTGCCGGCGCTGGTGGCCAGCGGTGCGGTGACGCTCGAACAAGGCCAGTTCCAGCAATGGGCCGGCAACGCGTCCAATGTCGACGAGACGGTGAGCACCGCCTTCGTCAAGCTGGACATCGACGCCGAGCTGGGCGGTGTCTCGCTGCGCGGCAACCTCGGTCTGCAGGCGGTGCATGCCAGCCAGAAGTCGGAGGGCTGGGCTTACCTGGGTCGCGACCAGGACTTCCCGGACCCGACCCTGCTGCGCAAGCTCAAGGGCGGCACCAGCTACACCAATTACCTGCCCAGCCTGAACCTGGTCGCTGACTTCGGCAGCAACTGGGTGGCCCGCTTCGGCGCCGCCACCACCATCGTGCGCCCGGGCATCAACGAGATGCGCGCCGGCCGCAGCACGCCGAACCTGCTGCAGGCCGAGGCCGGCACGCCGGACGCCGGCAAGTGGGAGCCGACCTACGAGGGCAACCCGGAGCTCAGGCCCTGGCGGGCCACCGGCTTCGACCTCTCGGTGGAAAAGTACTTCGGCAAGCGCAGCTATGTGTCGGCAGCGGCGTTCCGCAAGAACCTGCTGAGCTACATCCAGAACGGCAGTTTCATCATCGACACCAGCGTCTTCCCGCCGCCGTCGCCGGTGCCGCCGGGCGTCACGCCCTTGCCCTACGGCCCGCTGGTCAAGCCGACCAATGGCAGCGGCGGCAAGGTCGAAGGCTATGAGTTCGCCGCGGCGCTGGAGGGTGGTCTGCTGCACAGCGCGCTGGAGGGCTTCGGCCTGGTCGTCAGCGCGTCCAAGCTGAGCAGCTCGATCAAGGAACAGTTGCCGGGCCAGCTGGACAAGACCATCCCGCTGAACGGCCTGTCGGGTCGCTCGAACAGCGTGACCGCCTACTACGAGGCCCATGGCTTCCAGGCCCGGCTCAGCCAGCGCTACCGCTCGCCGTTCACCGCCACCACGCGCGACATCTACTTCAACTCGACCACGCTGCAGTACGCCGCCGACAAGGTGCTGGACGTGCAACTGGGCTACGCCTTCGAGCAGGGGCCGTTGAAGGGGCTGTCGCTGCTGCTGCAGGTCATCAATCTGCAGGACAAGGAGACGACCAACTTCAAGAGCGTGGGCGCGAACGCACCGGACGCCAGCCAGCTGCTGCCGAACTACACCCGCTACTTCGGCCGGCAGACCCTGATCGGCATCAACTACAAGCTCTGAGTCGCGGCCGCCACCCCCTGCAGGGATAGCCTGCAGGGGCTTGTTTCATTGGCCCCAGAGAATCCATCGATGAGTCCGACCCCGCTTCGCACCCTCGTCATCGTCGGCGGGGGCACCGCCGGCTGGATGACGGCCGCCGCCTTCGCCAAGGCACTCGGCCCAGCCTATGCCATCCGCCTGATCGAGTCGGACGAGATCGGCATCATCGGCGTCGGCGAAGCCTCGATCCCGAACCTGACCGAGTTCAACCGCGCACTCGGCGTCGACGAGGACGAGTTCCTGCGGGCGACCCGCGGCAGCTTCAAGATGGGCATCGAGTTCGTCAACTGGGGGGCGATCGGCGACCGCTACATCCACGGCTTCGGCAAGATCGGCCAGCCCGATGAGACCGTGCCCTTTCACCAGTTCTGGCTGCGCATGGCGCAACAGGGCCAGGCAGCGCCGCTGGGCGACTACTCGATCAATACCGTGGCGCCGCGCCAGGCCCGCTTCATGCGCGCGCGCCACGACATGCGCGGCTCGCCGCTGGGCGAGATCGCCCATGCGTATCACTTCGACGCCGGCCTGTACGCGAAGTTTCTGCGCGGCTACGCCGAGCAGCGCGGCGTGCGCCGTACCGAGGGCAAGGTGCAGCAGGTGCTGCAGCGCGAGCCCGATGGTTTCATCTCGGCCGTGGTGATGGAAAGCGGCGAGCAGGTCGACGGCGACTTCTTCATCGACTGCTCGGGCATGCGCGGACTGCTCATCCAGCAGACCCTGAAGGTCGGCTACGAGGACTGGGCCGACGTGCTGCCCTGCGACCGCGCGATCGCCGTGCCCTGCGAGTCGGTCAGCCCGCTGCTGCCGATGACGCGCGCGACCGCGCATGCTGCCGGCTGGCAATGGCGCATCCCGCTGCAGCACCGCATCGGCAACGGCCATGTCTACAGCAGCCGCTTCATGGACAAGGACGAGGCCGAAGCGATCCTGATGGCGAATCTCGACGGCAAGCCGACCGCAGCGCCCCGCCACCTGAGCTTCCGCACCGGTCGGGCCAAGACCTTCTGGGACCGAAATTGCGTCGCCGTCGGTCTGTCCAGCGGTTTCCTGGAGCCGCTGGAGTCGACCAGCATCCACCTGATCCACATGGCGGTGGCGCGCATCCTGGACTACTTCCCGCGTCTCGGTGCCGATGGCTTCGACGCCGCCGACATCGCCGAGTACAACGCCATCACGCAAGTCGAGTACGAGCACATCCGCGACTTCCTGGTGCTGCACTACAAGCTCACCGAGCGCAACGACTCCGAGTTCTGGAACTACTGCCGCACCATGGCGATCCCGGAGCGCCTGCAGCGCAAGATGGGGCTGTTTGCCAGCAATGGCCGGGTCTACCGCGAAGGCGTCGAGCTGTTCACCGAGTCCAGCTGGCTGCAGGTCATGCTGGGCCAGCGCCTGATGCCGCGCGGCCACCACCCCTTCGCCGACCTGCTGCCCGAGAACGAGGTGCGCGCCTACCTCGCCAACGTGCAGCAGGTGGTCGCCAAATGCGCGCAGGTGATGCCCACGCATGCCGAGTTCATCGCCCGGCACTGCGCGGCGGACCTCGGTTGAGGCGGACCGCACCGCTCTTCCCCGATCTCCACAGGGTTTCAGCCCTTGACCAGCAGGCCAGATTTGCGGAATTATGAAAGCGCTTTCATGTTCGCCAACCCTGTTGAGCTGCGCCATTGAAGGCAAGCCTCCTGCAAACCGCCGGCGCCTGGCCCACCCAGGCGCCGGCCCCTCCGGAGTGAAGCCCCATTGACTCTCGCGCTGCGTCGTCGCGCTTGGCTGGCCGCCGGCCTGCTGCCGAGCGCTGCCAGGCCACAGACGCCGCTGCGCGTCGCCGCATTCCCGCTCGTCGACCAGGTGGCCGAGCAGGCCTTGTCGGACTGGCAGGCGCTGCGGCCGGGCATCGGCCTGCAGGTGCTGAGCCGCCCCTACCGCGACCACCACACCGCGGTGGCCACCGCGCTGGCCTCGGACGCGCAACTGCCCGATCTGCTCGCGCTGGAAGCCAGCCAGCTCGGCCGCTTCGCGCGCGGCCGCGGCCTGCAACCGCTGGAGCTGCCGCCCTTTGAGCTGGCCCGCCACGCCGAGGCCATCACCCCGTTCGCGCTGCAACAGGCGCGCAACGAGGCCGGCGAACTGATCGCCATCCCGGCCGACATCGGTCCGGGCACGCTGCTGCTGCGCCAGGACCTGCTCGAGCGCGCCGGCCTGCAGGCCGAGGACTTCACGCGCAGCTGGGACGCGTATGTGGCCGCCGGCGAGCGCGTGCGCGCGCGCACCGGGGCGCGCCTGGTCTCGCATGTGCAGCTGCTCAAGGACATCCTGCTGCGCCATGGCATCGCGCCGGGCGAGGGTCAGTTCTACGACGCGCAGTCGCGCCCGCTGGTGCGCCAGCCGCGCTTCCGCCGCGCGTTCGAGATCGCCCGCCAGGTGCGCCGCCTGGGCCTCGATGCCCGGCTGGCCACCTGGTCCAACGAATGGGCCGAGGCCTTGCGCCGCGGCCACCTGGTCTCGGACCTGGGCGGCGCCTGGCTGGTCGGCCAGTTGAGCAGCTGGGTGGCGCCGCAGACCGCCGGCCTGTGGCGGGCCAGCGCCCTTCCCGAGGACACGCAGACCAGCTATGGCGGCGCCTTCTGGGCGATCCCGCGCCGCCTGCCGCGCGAACGCCAGCTGCTGGCCTGGGACTTCGCCCGCCTGCTCTGCCTGGACCCACAGCGCCAGCTCAGCGCGTTCCGCCGCTACGACGCATTCCCCGCCTTGCGTGCCGCGCAGCGGGGCGCCTTCTTCGACGAGCCCCTGCCCTTTCTCGGCGGGCAGCCGGCACGCCGGCTCTGGGCTGAAACCGCGCAGCGGATCCATGCGCCGCGCGCGCACCGGCAGGACCTGTTCGCCGAGGAAGTCATCAGCACCGAGCTTGACAAGGTGCTGCTGCGCGGCAAGTCCATCGACCTCGCCCTCGAGGACGCCGAACGCCTGCTCGCGCAGCGCGCCCGGCGCTGAGGCCCGATCATCATTCCCGTCCCACCCCGTACCCGACCATGAACACTCCAACCCGACTGCTGCTCCTCTGCCCCGCCCTGCTGATCAGCCTGAACGCCTGCGGCGGCAGCGGCGGCGGCGCAGCGGCTCCCAGCCCGCCTACTGCGCCTGCACCTGCACCGCCGCCGGCTGCCCCACCGCTGACCCTGCCGACCGACTACCGCCTGGTCTGGGCCGACGAGTTCGATCAGCCCGGCCTGCCCGATGCCTCGCGCTGGGTCTACGACGTGGGCATGAACAAGGCCGGCTGGCACAACAACGAGAAGCAGTACTACAGCGCCGCCCGCCGCGAGAACAGCGAGGTGCGCGACGGCAAGCTCGTCATCACCGCGCGCCTGGAGTCGCTCAACAGCCTGCCCGACTGGGGCGGCCAGCCCTACAGCTCGGCCCGGCTGATCACCGCCGGCAAGGCCGAGTGGACCTATGGCTTCTTCGAGATCCGCGCCAAGATGCCCTGCGGCAAGGGCACCTGGCCGGCGATCTGGATGCTGGGCAGCCGCGGCAACTGGCCGGCCGGCGGCGAGTTGGACATCCTGGAGCATGTCGGCAGCCGGCCCGAGCATGTGTTCAGCACCGTGCACACCAGCTCCGGCAGCGGCGGCCAGGGCAAGGGCGACGGGCGCCAGCTCGCCACCGCCTGCAGCCAGTTTCACAACTACCAGATGCACTGGACCGCGCAGGAGGTCCGCTTCGGCATCGACGGCCAGACGCATTTCGTCTACCGCAACGCCGGCACCGGCACGGCGCAATGGCCGTTCGACGCGCCGCAGTTCATGATCCTGAACATCGCCGTCGGTGGCGATCTCGGCGGCCCGGTGGACGACGCGATCTTCCCGCGGGCGATGGAGATCGAGTACGTGCGGGTCTATCAGAAGTAGGGGCTAGCCCCCCTCGAGGGGCGCCACCCGTGACCCGGCAAAGCCGGTTCCACGGTGGTCCCTTGATCAATAGAGCAATGCGCTGCAGCTCAGGTTGCAGCTTGGGAGGCCAGCCTGATCAGGCTGTCCACCCGGAAGCGCGCCGGGTGGGCGGCCAGATGGGCCAGCAAGGCCTCGTGCGCCTCGGCACTCACCGCGAGGTGGTCGCCACCGACGCCGTGGAAGATGAAGCTGGCCAGGCCTCCGACGGCGGCCGCGCGCTCGGCCACGGCAATCAGCTCGGCGGCGCCGGCACCCACGGGCACGAAGCTCTCCAGGTCCATCCAGTCGATCTGCGCGCTCGGCGTGACGCCGTCGCCGGCCCGGGTCTTGATCGCGACAAAGGCCTCGCGCACGGCGGGCAGCCAGGGCTGGCCGCCAGCTTCCAGATCGCCGCAAGGCACGGTCAGCGTGCGCTTGCCGGAGCGGCCGTCGATGGCCTCCAGGAAGCGGTTGGCAAGCAGGATCTCGTCACGCCGCGCCGCGGCGCTGCTGCGGTCCAGGTCGTGCTGCGGCGGCACCCAGTCCCGGCCCGGCCTGCCGCGCGAGCAGCCGTGGAACAGGCTGTGGTTGCCCAGCTCGTGACCGAGCAGGGCGACGCGTCGCCAGTCGGCGAGACGCTCGCCGATCGCCGCCCCCGTGAGGTAGAAGCTGGCGCGCAGGCCGTGGCGCTGCAGCGCCGGTACGGCGTGTTCCAGCTGGCTGGGCAGCGCGTCGTCGTAGGACAGGCTGATGGCAGCCCGGCCGGGCACACCCCAGGCCGGCAGCGCGCACAGCGCCGAGGCCGCGAGCAGCTGCCGCCGGCGCATCAGATCAGGCGACCCTGGCCATCAAAACCCAGCGCCTTGCCGGGCAGCGCGCGCAGGCCGACGCGGTCGCCGCGCGACAGGCCGCGCGCCGCCTCGCCGTCCTTCAGCGTGAGCGCCTGGCCCAGGCCCTCGACGCGAAGATGCAGGACGCTGCAGTCGCCCAGGTGCTCGGCCAGCTCCAGCGTGGCCGGCACGCCGTCGGCGGCGATCTGCAGATGCTCGGGACGGATGCCGGCGGTCTGCGCCGCCTCGGCCACGTCCAGCTGCGCCCAGAGCGCGGCCGGCGTCTCGGCGCGCCCGACCAGGTTGATGCGCGGCGAACCGATGAAGGCGGCGACGAACTCGCTGGCCGGGCGCTCGTAGACCTGCAAGGGCGGCGCCAGCTGCTCGATGCGGCCCTGGTTGAACACGGCGATGCGCTGGCCCAGGGTCATGGCCTCGGTCTGGTCGTGGGTCACGTAGATCATCGTCGTGCCCAGCTCGCGGTGCAGGCGGGCCAGCTCAATGCGCATGTCGACGCGCAGCGCCGCATCCAGGTTCGACAGCGGCTCGTCGAACAGAAAGACCTTGGGCTTGCGCACGATGGCGCGACCGATGGCCACGCGCTGGCGCTGGCCGCCGCTGAGTTCCTTGGGCGTGCGCTGCAGCAGCGGCGTGATGCGCAGGGTCTCGGCCGCCTGCGCGACGCGGGCCTCGCGCTCCTTCTTGGGTATGCCGGCCATCTTCAGCGCAAAACCCATGTTCTCGGCCACGGTCATGTGCGGGTAGAGCGCATAGCTCTGGAAGACCATGGCGGCGCCGCGCTCGGCCGGGTGGATGTGATTGGCCTTCACCCCATCGATCAGCAACTCGCCGGCGCTGATGGCCTCCAGCCCGGCGATCAGTCGCAGGGTCGTGGTCTTGCCGCAGCCCGAGGGACCGACGAAGACAAGGAACTCGCCGTCCTCGATGCGCAGATCGATGCCCTTGAGAATCTCGGTGTCGCCGAAGGATTTGCGCAAGCCGCGCAGCTCGACGGCGGCCATCAGGCTTCACCCCGGAGGAAATCGCGGTACCAGAGCGCGCTGTCCTTGGGCGTTCGCTTCAGCGTCGCGTAGTCCACATGCACGATGCCGAAGCGCTTGCTGTAGCCAAAGGCCCATTCGAAGTTGTCGAGCAGGCTCCAGACCATGTAGCCATGCACGCGCGCGCCCTGCCGCATGGCGTCCTGCACCGCCTGGATGTGCTGCTGCAGGTAGCGCACCCGCGCCTCGTCGTGCACGCGGCCGTGCACCACTTCGTCCTGGAAGGCGGCGCCGTTCTCGGTGATGTAGACCGGCGGCAGCTGCGGGTAGTCGCGTTGCAGGCGCAGCAGCAGCTCGGTCAGGCCCTGCGGGTAAACCTCCCAACCCATGTCGGTGACGTCCTTGCCCTCGGCCTTGGCATCCCAGGCCTCGCCGCTGCTGACCACCGAGCGCGAGTAGTAGTTGATGCCCAGGAAATCGATCGGCGTGCGGATCGCCTCCAGATCACCAGCGGCGATCAGCGGCGCCTTGTCGCCCAGGGCCTGCAGCACGTCCTCGGGGTAGCGGCCGTGGTGAATCGGATCCAGGTACCAGCGCAGCAGCTGGCCGTCCTCCAGCTTCGCCTTGGCGCGATCGGCCTCGGAATCGGTCGCCGGATGCATGGGCGATAGGTTGAGCACGATGCCCAGCTCGGCCTTCGCGCCCTCCTGGCGCAACGCGCGCAAGGCCAGGCCGTGGCTGAGCAGCAGGTGGTGGCTGACCTGCCAGGCCAGGGCCTCGTTCTTCAGCCCCGGCGCAAAGATGCCGTTGCGGTGGCCCAGCATGGCCACCACCCAGGGCTCGTTGTGCGTGCACAGGCCTTGCAGCCGGTCGCCCAGACGGCGCTGGATGCCCAGCGCGTAGTCGACGAAGCGCTGCACGGTGTCTCGATTGCCCCAGCCGTCCTCGTCCTGCAGGGCCTGCGGCAGATCCCAGTGGTTCAGCGTGGCGTGCGGCTGCAGGCCGCGGGCCAGCAGGCCGTCGACGATGCGCTCGTAGAAGTCCAGGCCCTTGTCGTTCCAGGCGCCCTTGCCCAAGGGCTGCACGCGGGGCCAGCTGATCGAGAAGCGGTAGGCGTTGACGCCCAGGCTGGCGATCAGGTCGAGGTCGGCATCGAGGCGGTGCACATGGTCGCAGGCGACGTCGCCATTGCTGGCGTCGGCGATCGCGCCGGGCTGGCGGCAGAAGCGGTCCCAGATCGACTCGCCCTTGCCGTCGGCGCGCGGCGCACCTTCGATCTGGAACGAGGAGGTGGCGACGGCCCACACGAAATCGGCCGGGAAGGCTTGCTTGGAAACGGTCATGGTGTGCTTACTTGACGGCGCCGGCGGTCAGGCCGGCGATGAGCTGGCGCGAGGCGAGCATGAAAAGGACGATCAGCGGCAGGGTCGCGATCGCCGAGCCGGCCATCAGCGCACCCCACTCGGTGTCCACCGGCGACTGCAGCGCGCGCAGGGCCAGCGGCAAGGTGTACATGTCCGGCGAGCGCATCACGATCAGCGGCCCGATGAAGTTGTTCCAGGAGGCGATGAAGGCGACCAGGCCGAGCGTGCCCAGCGCCGGCTTGAGCAAAGGCAGCACGATGCGCGCGTAGATGCCGAGCTCCGAGCAGCCGTCCATGCGCGCCGCCTCGACCAGTTCCCGCGGCACCGCCGAGCTGACGTACTGGCGCATCAGGAAGATGCCGAAGGCCGAGGCCGCGCCGGGGATGTAGAGCGCGCGCGGCTGGTCGATCCAGCCCAGCAGGTCCATCACCATGAAGGTCGGGATGATGGTCATGAAGCTGGGCAGCATCATGGTGCCCAGCACCAGCGCGAAGATCGCCTTCTTGCCGCGGAACTCGAACATCGCGAACGCGTAGCCGCCCATCGAGCAGAACAGCAGCGTGAGCGCGGTCGACATCAGCGCGACGTACAGGCTCCAGCCCAGGTTGCGCCAGAACGGGATGCGGCTGGTCAGGATCTCGATGTTGGCGAGCAGGTCGTTGCCGAACCACAGCGGTGGCGGCATCGAGAAGATCTCGGTGCGCGACTGGGTCGCGAACACGAACATGAAGTAGAAGGGCGCGAGCATGAGGAGCGCGCCGGCCAGGACCAGGGCTCTTGCCGCGAGGGGTGTCATGGGCTTCATGGTTGAAGGCCTTGGCGGCGGGGGGAGCCCGCCGGGATTTCGCCCCGGCAGGCGAGTTCCTTTCTTTGCTGCGCCAAAGAAAGGAACCAAATAAAGGCGCTCAATGCCTCCCCGGCCCTAGGGGCCTGGGGAGAGGCGGTGCATTGCTCATACGGCCACCATCCCGTATGCATCGGTGCAAAGACCGGGAGCGCTAAGCGGGCCGGGGTACCGGCCCGACTGACCAACGAGAACTGACACAGCCTTTCTGCGATGAACAAGCTGCTGCGATCCTTTCTCGCAGCTTGGCTCTTCGGGCCCTCAGTGCCGAGTCCGGCCGGTATTCCCGGCCGGCGTTTAGCTCCCGAGACTTGGTAGGCAACGGTACGGGCTCTGATTGCCATGTGAGCAACCTCGGCCTGTCCCGAAGGCCTTAGGCCAAGGGACGCATTCAGCGCCTTTCTTTTGCCTCCTTTTCTTTGGCGCAGCAAAGAAAAGGAGGTCCCCTGCCGGGGGGACATCCCGGCGGGCTGCCACGAATCGCAAAGCCGCATCACGAAGCGCCGCCCTTCGACGGACCAAAGGCCCGATACGTCGCCCAGGTCAAAGCCGCGACCACGAAGAACAGCAGCCAGGACATCGCACTCGCCGCCCCGAAATCGTTGAAGTCGAAGGCCGATCGGTACAGATAGACCGCACTGGTCATGCCCGCCTGATCCGAGCCGCCCTTGCCGCCGGTCAGGATGAAGGGCTCCTCGAACAGCTGCAACCCGCCGATCACGCTCAGCGTCACGCCGAACAAGGCCATCGGCTTGAGCCCCGGCAGCGTGATGTGCAGAAACTGCTGCCAGCGCGATGCGCCGTCCATCGTCGCCGCCTCGTAGAGATCACGCGGGATGGTCTGCAGCGCCGCCAGGTAGAGCACGGTGTTGAAGCCGACGAAGCGCCAGAACACCAGCACGGCGATGGTCGGCTTGATCGCATCCGGATCGTTCAGCCAATCGATCGGCGCCGGCACCAACGCACCGACCAGCGGCAACTCGCCCAGCTGCTTGAGCAGCAGATTGACCAGGCCGTAGTCGGTCGAGAACAGCGACATGAAGAGGATGGCGATCGCCACCGTCGACGTGATGTAGGGCAGGAAGTACAGGCCCACCGCAGCGTTGCGCCAGCGCTGGAACAAGGCGTTCAGCGCCACCGCCAGCGGGATCGCCACCAGGTGCTGCGGCAGGCCGGACACGAAGGCCAGCCACAAGGTGTTCTTCAGCGACTTCCAGAACCATTCATCCTGCAGCGCGAACGCGAAGTTCTCCAGGCCCACGTACTGCATGGCGCCCAGTCCGCTGGTCGGCTCCCAGCTCTGGAAGGCCAGCCAGAGCGAGAACAGCAGCGGGAACAGGCCGAAGACCACGAACAGCAGCAGAAAGGGCAGAAGCAGCACGTAAGGCATCGCGCGCGGCGATAGCCGGGGGATCAGGCGTCGGGTCGTCTTCATCGCGTCGCTCGCTGCCGCAGCAGGCGCTCGGCGTCGCGCAGCGCGTCGTCGATCGACTTGCCGCGGTCCAGCACCTTGTCCAGCTCGGTGTTGATGACCTCGTCGGCGAAGGGGTCCTGCTTGTGCAGGCGCGGCGCCTGGATGTGCTGCGCCGCCGTGCGCCACAGGCGCCGCGCCGGCTGGCCGCCGAGGAAGGGAATGGGTTCGTCGAAGAACGCGTCATCATGCGCGGCGGCCAGCGCCGGGAACGCGTCGTGCTCGCGGAAGGCCTGCAGCTGCAGGCCGCGGTCCAGCGTGAGCAGCTGCAGCAGCGCCCAGGCCAGCGGCTTGCGCGGCGCGGCAAGACCGCGCGGTATCGCGAAGAAGCTACCGCCGAAGGCCGCATAGCTGTCGCCGGGCAGCTGGGCGGCGCGCCACAGGCCGCGGGTGCTCGGCGCCAGCCAGGCGTTCAGATGCCCGGCCAACCAGGCGCCCATCATCTGCGTGGCGATGGCGCCGCGGCGAAAACCCTCGCTCCAGTCCGAGGACCAGGCATAGACCTTGGCGTCCAGGCGCTGGCGGCGCACCTCGCGCGCCAGCCGGAACGCGTTCGCAAAGCGCGGACCGTTGACCAGCACGCGGCCGTCACTGGCGTAATGCAGGCCCTCGCCGGGCTGCAGGCCGGTACGGATCATGATGTCCTTCAGGTCCCGCGCATGCGACAGCAGGTAGGCACCGGTGCGCGCCTTCAGCTGCGCGCCGGCCTGCACATAGCTGTCCCAGCTGCGCGTCAGCTCGGCCGCCTCCAGGCCGGCACGGCGCAGCAGGTCCTCGCGGTACAGCAGGGTGCCGGGGCCGATGTCGGTGGGCAGCGCGATCTGCTCGCCGCGCGCGTTGCGGCCTTGCTCCCAGGCGTAGCGCACGTAGTGTTCGCGCAGCGCCTCGGCGCCATAGGGCGGCTTCAACAGATCGTCGAGCCCGGCGCCTTGCGCGAAACGGCCCAGATAGCCGACCTCCAGCGCCATCAAGTCCGGCAGGCCGGCGGCGGTGGACAGCGCGGTGGTCATCGCCGTGTGGTGGTCGCCGGACTGCCGGCTCACGACCACCAGCTCCACGCCGGGGAAGCGCGCGCGCCAGGCCGGTGCGGCGGCCTGCACGATCTTGTCGACGGCAGGGAAGGCGGCCACCGTGAGCCGGCGCACCGGCGCTGCCGCCGCGCGCTGCGCGCCCAGGCCAAGCCCCAGGGCCAGGCCGGCCCGCCGCGTGATGCCGAACACATTCGTCTCCGTGTCGCGCCGGCTGCGGTGCATCCGCAGCGCTTATGAAAGCGCTTTCACACTTTAGGAGAAAGCCGCAGGCGCGGCATCAGGGTTAGCGCGAGGCCTTGCGCCGTGCAGGGGCAAGCGCCCGGGTCGAGGCGCGCACCACCAGGCGAGGCTCCGGCAGCTGCTCGGTCGGCGTCTGCCCGGCCAGCAGCGCGAGCAGCGCGCGCGCGGCCGCGCGGCCGAGCTCGCGGCCGGCCTGGTGCACGGTGCTCAGCGGCGGCACCATGTGCGAGGCGGCCGCCAGGTCGTCGAAGCCGACCAGGGACACGTCGTCGGGTACGTGCAGGCCGCGCGCATGCAGGGCCACCGCGGCGCCAAAAGCCATCTGGTCGTTGGCGGCGAAGATCGCCGTGAAGCGCTGGCCGCTGGCCAGCAGGCGCTCGACGGCGTCGCGGCCGCTGTCCTCGAAGTACAGGCCGGGCAGCACCAGGGACTCGCGGAACGGCAGGCCCGCCGCCTCCAGCGCATCGCGGTAGCCGCGCAGGCGCTCGTGGGCATCGGGGTGCAGGGTGTCGCCGGCGATGTGCGCGATGTCGCGATGGCCCAGCGACAGCAGGTGCTCGGTGGCCAGGCGCGCGCCGCGGTAGTTGTCGAAGTCGATCGCGTACAGATTCGCCGCCTTCAACTCGCGGCCGGTGATCACCGTCGGGATTCGCTTGGCCATGCTCTTCAGCGTGGCGTTGCTGAGCCGGCCGGTGAGGATGATCAGGCCGTCGACGCGGCGTGCCATCAGCGTGTCGAAGCAACGCTTCTCGTGCTCGGCATCCCAGTGCCCGCTGACGAACAGCGAGCTGTAGCCCAGCGGATCCAGCTCCTCCTCGATGCCGCGCAGCGCCACGCCGTAGAAGGGCGAGTCGATCGCCTGGGTGATCACGCCGACGCTCATCGTGCGGCCGCCGGCCAGGCCGCGCGCGATCGGGTTGGGCACAAAGCCCAGCTCGGCGATCGCGCGGTCCACCGCGGCGCGCTTCTCCTCGCTGACGATGGCCGTGCCATTGAGGATGCGCGACACCGTGCTCGGCGACACGCCGCTGGCCTCGGCCACCATGCCGAGCGTGACGGGGCCGGTGCCGCCGGCCCCACGGGGAGACTTGCGCATGCGCTGCTGCTGGAACCTGAAAGGGGTTTCAGTCTAGGGGACAGTTCGGCGGCGCTTCCCCTGCATTGCGGAAGACCGTAGCGCAGTCTGAATCGAAGAATGCGCCTCCCTTCAAGTCTCAGGAGACAGCCATGTTCTTCCAACGCATCTGGTCAGCTCTCATGCTGGTAGCTGCAGCAAACACCGTGCAAGCGCAAGATCTCGTTGATGCACGGAATCCTGATCGACTGCTCTCGCTGCTCAATGCGGTAGGTGAAGCCTCCCTCGGTCGCGACAGCTCGGGCGATCCGAAGATCTCCGGGAGCATCGACGGCATTAGCTACTCCGTCATCTTCTATGGATGCGTCAACGGCCGCCTCTGTGATGACATCATTTTTCGCGCCGGCTGGTCAGGCGGCAGCGTACCCATGCGCCGCATCAACGACTGGAACCGGACCAAGCGCTACGGCAAGGCCTTTCTGGACGACGATGGGGACGCCAACATCGAGATGGGCATCAACCTCGATCAGGGAGTCTCCCTCGCAAATGCACGCGACTCGATCCGTTGGTGGCAACGCGCGCTGACAGGATTCAAGCGCGAAGTGATCGACAAATAGGCCCCTCGCGCTCAGGACTCGGCACCGGTCGCGAATAAGAAGGGTCGCGCGGGCGCCGCCGAAGCACGGAGCACGACCCGGTGCAAGCCAGGGCTCACGCAAGCCCGACACCCGGCCCCGAAGACCTGCCGTGCGATGTCTCGATGGGTTCGGCGCCGACCCGCGCGTTGCGCTCATCCTCGATGCCGCGCAGCGCCACGCCGTAGACCGGCGAGTCGATGGCCTGGGTGAACACGCCGACGCTCATCGTGCGGCCGCCGGCCAGGCCGCGCGTGATCGGGTTGGGCACCAAGCCCAGCTCGGCGACCATGCCGAGCGTGACGGGGCCGGTGCCGGTGCCGCCGGCCCCACGGGGAGACTTGCGCATGCGCTGCTGCTGGAACCTGAAGGGGGTTTCAGTCTAGGGCCTGCCGATGTGCCGCCCCTGGCCGTGTCGGCCCCGTCCTACCTCGGCATGCGACCTCGGCCGGCAGCGCGGGACGGTGCGGCTGCCTAGAGTGAAGCCATCGCAGCACCGATGACTGCGATACCGCCCCGGTCCCACAAGGAGCACCCGATGCTGCGCTACGCCGTCATCTTCTTCGTCATCGCGCTGATCGCGGCGCTGCTCGGCTTCGGCGGCATCGCCGCCAGCGCGGCCGGCATCGCCAAGATCCTGTTCTTCGTGTTCCTGGTGATGGCCGCGGTGGCCTTCGTGGCCAATCTCATCAACAGGCGCTGAGCCTCGAACCAGGAGTTCCCATGAGCAAGATCACCCAGAGCACCGCGAACGAAGCCGCAGTCCAGACCCTCAACGAGGCCGGCGCCCTCGCCCGCGAAAGCGTCGAGAAGGCCGGAAAGGCGGTGCGCGAGCAGTTCGGCCGCGCCAGCGACTGCACCCGCCACTACATCCAGGACGAGCCGATCAAGGCGGTGCTGATCGCCGCCGCGGCCGGCGCCGCAGGCGCGGCGCTGATCGGCTGGCTGAGCCGCGGCCGCGGCGGCTGATCCCGGCCCGGCCATGCTGCACCCGCTGCTGCGCACGCTGACCGCCGAGCCCGAGTTGCTGCTCGAGCATGCCGGCGGCTATCTGCAGCTGGCCGGCGCCGAAGCCCAGGCGCTGGGCCAGGCCTGGCGGCGGCGGGCCCTGCTCGCCGCCTGCACCCTGCTGGCGGCGCTCTGCGGCCTGCTGCTGGCCGGCGTGGCGCTGCTGCTCTGGGCCACGACGCCGCCCGCCCAGCACCAGCAGCCCTGGCTGCTGGTGCTCGTGCCCGCCCTGCCGCTGGCACTGGCCGCGCTCGGCACCTGGCGACTGCTGCGCCGACCGCCCATCCAGGCCTTCGCGCTGCTGCGCGCGCAGTTGGCCATCGATGGCCAGCTGCTGCGCCCCAGCCAACCCGCCGGCAACGCAGCGCCATGACGGACACCGGCATTCCCGAAGACGCGCTGCTCGCGCTGCAGCGCCTGGGCGCCAGCCGCCGGCGCCTCGACCAGGCGCTACGCGCCCGGTCAAGCGGCGGCGGCCTGGCCGGCCTAAGCGGCCTAAGCGGTCTAACCGGCCTGTTGCAACTCGGCAGCCAGGCCCAGCAGCTGCCGAAAAGCCTGGCGCCCTGGGTGCGGGAGCACCCGCTGCCGGCGCTGGCCCTCGGCGCCGGCGCCGGCGTGTCGCTCTACCTGGCCCGCGAGCCGCTGCGCCGCGCGGCCCAGCGCCAGTCCCTGCGCTGGTGGCGCCTGGCCCGGCTGCTGCTGCTGCACCAGGCCCTGGACCCGGAGCGCCTGATCGGCCTGTTTCAGCAACTGGCCGGCATGGCTGGCGACAAGCCGGCCGAAGCCAACAAGACGGCAGCGCCTTGAGTTCTCCGCCCACGGACAGCTCGCAGATCAGGCCGCAACTCGCATCTCCTAGCGCAGCGGCGGTTGCAGAGGCAGGGAGCGGATGGGTGTCATGCGGACAAGCAATGCGTAGAACTGCTCAGCCAAAAAACGCATACGCAATGAACACCGCCGCCACCAGCGCCACCAGGTCGGCGAACAGCCCGCAGGCCAGCGCGTAGCGGGTCTTCTTGATGTTCACGCTGCCGAAGTAGACGGCCAGCACGTAGAAGGTGGTCTCGGTCGAGCCCTGGATGATGCAGGCCAGGGTGCCCTGGAAGCTGTCCACGCCATAGGTTGTCATCACGTCGACCATCAGGCCGCGCGCGCCGCTGCCCGAGAGCGGGCGCATCAGCCCGACCGGCAGCGCGGCCACCCAGTCGGTGGGCAGGCCGAGCGCGGCCACCCCAGCACCGACCGCGCTGACCACATAGTCCATGCCGCCGGTGGTGCGGAACACCGAGATCGCGACCAGGATCGCGATCAGGTAGGGAATGATGGTCACCGCGACCTGGAAGCCATCCTTGGCGCCGTCCACGAAGGCCTCGTAGACATTGATGCGCTTGAGCGCGCCCACGGCCACGAAGAGCGCAATGATGCCGAAGATGATCAGGCTGCCGATCAGGCCGATGGTGCGCGCCATCTCGTCGGCGGGCAGGCCGGAGACCCAGGCGTAGAGCCCGGCCATCAGGCCGCCGAAGCCGAAGAAGAACAAGGCCATCGGCCAGTTCAGCAGCGGGATGCGCTGAATGCGCGCGACCACGATGAGGCCGGCGCAGAAGGACACGAAGGTCGCGATCAGCGTGGGCAGGAAGATGTCGGCGGCGTTGAAGCCGACCAGGCCCTGGCTGGCCGCCATGCTCTGGCGGATCGCGATCACCGAGGTCGGGATCAGGGTCACGCCGGCGGTGTTCAGCACCAGGAACATGATCATCGGGTTGCTGGCGACCTCCTTGTCGGGGTTGACCTCCTGCAACTCCTTCATCGCCTTCAGGCCCAGCGGCGTGGCGGCGTTGTCCAGTCCCAGCATATTGGCGCTGAAGTTCATCACCATGCTGCCGTTGGCCGGGTGGCCCTTGGGGATGCCAGGGAAGACCCGGCGGAACAGCGGGTCGATGCCGCGCGCGAACAGCGCGATCATGCCGGCACGTTCGCCGATCTTCATGATGCCCAGCCACAGGCTCATCACGCCGACCAGGCCCAGCGAGATGTCGAAGCCGGTCTTCGCGGTGTCGAACAGGCCGGTGAGGATCTTCGTGAAGATCGCCACATCGCCCTGCATCAGCTTGACGAGCGCGACGACGAAGCCGACCAGGATGAAGCCGACCCAGATTGCATTGAGGACCATGGCGGGCCACTGTAGGGGCGGCGCGGCGCATCACCCATAGCGGGAACGAGGAGACCCATGAGCAATCGCTGGACGACGCACCCGGAGACCGCCGGCGCCGAGACCCTGGACAAGGCCTTCTACCTGGACCCGGCGCTGCAACCGCTGCAACACGAGCGCCTGTTCGCGCGCAGCTGGCAGTGGCTGGGCGATCTGCAGCAGCTGGCCGAGCCCGGCAGCCTGGTACCGCGCGATCTCCTGCCCGGCTGCCTGGACGAACCGCTGCTGCTCAGCCGCGATGCGGCAGGCGCGCTGCACTGCCTGAGCAATGTCTGCACGCACCGCGGCAAGCGCCTGCTGGACGCGCCGCTGCAGGCGCAGGCGCAGATCCGCTGCGGCTACCACGGCCGCCGCTTCGCGCTCGACGGGCAGATGCTGCACGCGCCGGGCTTCCAGGGCGCGCTGGACTTTCCGCGGCCCTGCGACCACCTGGCCCGGCCGCCGCTGGTCGACTGGGGCGGCCATGGCTTCGTGGCGGTGGCCCCGCCGCTGGCGCCCTTTGCCGACGTCTTCGGTCCGCTGCAGCAACGCCTGGCGGCCCTGCCGCTGCACGCGTTCCGCCACGACCCCGCGAGCGACCGCGACTACGAGTTCGACGCGCACTGGGCGCTTTACGTCGAGAACTATCTCGAAGGCCTGCACATCCCCTTCGTGCACCCGGGGCTGACGCAGGCCCTGGATCTCGGCCAGTACCGCTACGAGCAGCAGGCCTGGAGCAATCTGCAACTGGCCCGCGCGCGGCCGGGCGATGTCGCCTTCGAGCCGGCACCCGGCGCCAGCGAAGCGGGTGAACGCATTGCCGCCTACTACTACTGGGTGTTCCCGAACCTGATGCTGAACTTCTACCCCTGGGGCCTGTCGTTGAACCAGGTGGTCCCGATCGGCCCGGCGCGCACCCGGGTGCGCTTTCGCAGCTATGTGTGGAAGCCCGAGCTGCGCGGCCTGGGCGCCGGCGGCGCGCTCGACGAGGTCGAGCTGGAGGACGAGGCCGCGGTCGTCAGCGTGCAGCAGGGCCTGCGTTCACGCTTCTATCAGCGCGGCCGCTACAGCCCGCAGCACGAGGCGCTGACGCATCAATTCCATCGCCTGATCGCGCAGGCGATGGACTGAGGCCGGCGCGCGCAACTCAGCGCACGACGATGTCGTTGCGAACCGCCACCACGCCCGAGGTCTCGCGCGCCAGGCGTTCGGCGGTCGCACGCTCATCGGCGCTCTTCGCGAAGCCCGAGAGCTGCACCACGCCCTTCAGCGACTCGACGCCGATGGCCATCGCGCTGACGGTACTGTTGTCGGCGAAGCGGGCCTTCACGCGGGCGGTGATCGCCGCATCGTCGATATAGGAACCGACGGTCTGCTGATCGCGGGCCACGGCGCAGCCGGTGGTACCGATCAGGCTGAAGCTGAGCGCGGTCAGCGCCAGCACGGAGGTCGCAATCTTGTTCATGGAAGCTCCTGTTGTTGAGGAAGGCGCGAACGGGTTCAACCCTGCGGGTTGACGATCAGCTGGTTGCGCACGTCCTTCACGCCGTCGATGGCCTGGGCCAGCACGGTGGCGCGCTGCAGCGACTGGGCATCGGGGGCGCTACCGGTCAGGGTGACCTGGCCGTCCTGCGTGCTGACGCTGATCTGGGTCATGCTCAGCTTGCCGTCGGCGGCCAGCGCCGCCTGGACGCGGGCGGTGATGCCGGTGTCGGCCAGTGCACGCTCGGCATCGGCGGCGGCCTGCTGGGCGCTGGCCTTCACGTCGGCGCCGGCCTGTTCGGTCTTGGCGATCGCCGCATCCAGGCGCTCGCCGGCGGTCTTGGACTCCGGGCGATCGCAGGCCACCAGCAGGGCCGAGGCGAACAGCATCGCAACCAGAGGCGTGAGCGTGGCAGAGGATTTCATGAGAGGTCCTTTCTGACTTGCACCGCAATCCGCGGCGGTGAACTCACTCTAGGAAGCCGGCCGCAGCACCGGCATCGGCGCAGTCCGCGTCGGCCTGTAGGACGGCGCCGACGCCGGCGGCGACCCGCCCTGCGCGCTGCGCGTCGAACCGGGGTAGGCTTTGCCTTCGCCACCATGCGACGGCTTTCCCACTCCCCGCTGGCCCTTCTGTTCGGCCTGCTGCGCCTGCTCCCGCTGCTGCTGGGCAGCGCATCGGCATGGGCCTGCGAGCTCAGCCTGGCCCTGCTGCCCAGCCCCGGCATGTACGAGCGGCAGGGCGACGGACCACCGCGTGGCCTGGAGGTGGCGATCGCCAGGGAACTCGAAAAACGCAGCGGCTGCCGGCTGCAGATCCGCTCCAGCAACCCGTCGCGCCTGTGGCCCGATCTGCGCAGCGGCGCGGTCGACATCAGCGGCGGCACGACCTATCTGCCCGAGCGCCTGGCCGAGGCGGAGTACATCCTGCTGGTGCGCCTGCGCCCGCTGGTGCTGCTGCCGCGCGCGCTGGCCCGGCAGCTGCCGCGGCGCACCGACTTCGACGCCGATCCGCAGCTGCGCCTGGGCGTGGTGCGCCAGGGCCGGCGGCCAGCGGAGATCCAGGCCTGGGTCGACCAACTCGGGCCGCAGGGCCGCCTGGTGGAAAGCGTGGACGAGGGCGCAGCGCAGCGCGCCTACGACGCCGGGCGCAGTCAGGCCATCCTGGTGCTGCCCGGCTCGCTGCAGGAGCGCCCGGCCAGTTGGTGGCGCGAGAACAGCCTGGCGGACTGGTTCCCGCAGGCCAGCATCCAGTTCGGCTGGGCGGTGTCGCGGCACAGCATGCCCGAGGCGCTGCGGCGAAAGCTGCGCGACGCCGCCGAGTCGGCCCGGCGCGACGGCACCTGGCAGCGCCTGACCCGCGAGCACCTCGGCGACGAGCGCGCCCGCCACTGGCAGTTCCCGGCACAGCGCTAGCCTTTGCTGCAGCGCACAATCTCGGCATTGCCGATCCAGGAGCCGCCATGCGTCGTGTCGTGTTCAACCAGAAGGGTGGCGTGGGCAAGTCCACCATCACCGTCAATCTGGCGGCGATTGCCGCTGCCGAAGGCCAGCGCGTGCTGCTCATCGACCTGGACCGCCAGGGCAATGCCACGCGCTACCTGCTGGGCGATGCCGAAGCCCCCGAGGGCGCGGGCAGCGCCGCCTTCTTCGACAACTCGCTGAAGTTCGCGGTGCGAGAGAGCTCGGCCGCCGACTATCTGTGCGAGACGCCGTTCGAGAACCTGCACCTGATGCCGGGCTCGGCGCTGCTCGACGAACTGCAGGCCAAGCTGGAGAGCCGGCAGAAGATCTACAAGCTGCGCCAGGCCCTGGACAAGCTGGCCGAGAATTACGACCAGGTCTGGATCGACACACCGCCGGCGCTGAACTTCTACACGCGCTCGGCGCTGATCGCCGCCGACAGCTGCCTGATCCCCTTCGATTGCGACGCCTTCAGCCGTGCCGCGCTCTACGAGCTGATGCAGAACGTTGCCGAGATCCAGGCCGACCACAACGAGGAGCTGCAGGTCGAGGGCATCGTCGTCAACCAGTTCCAGCCGCGCGCCAGCCTGCCGCAACGCGTCGTGCAGGAACTGATCGACGAAGGCCTGCCGGTGCTGCAGCCCTATCTGGGCAGCAGCGTGAAGGTCAAGGAAAGCCACGAACGCGCGCTGCCGCTGATCCATCTGGAACCGTCGCACAGCCTCAGCCAGGCCTACCGCCAGCTCTACGCCGCCCTGGGTTGAATCCGGATGGCGGCCCACCCGCGCGCAGGCTGCAATGGCGGCCCCCGACGCGCAGGAGACCGCGATGACGAGTTGGAGCCTGACGGCGAAGTTGCGGCTGGCGGTGGCGCTGATGGTGCTGGCCTTCGTGCTGCTGGTGTTGATGCTGAGCCGGCAATCAGCGGCCAGCCTGCTCGATGTGAAGCTGCTCGCCACCGTCGAGCAGGTGCTGATCGGAGAGCGCATTGCGCAGGGCTTCTACGAGCGTGCGCGCGCCGGACAGCTGACCGAGGCCGAGGCCAAGGCGGCCGCGGCAGCGGAGATCGGCAAGATCCGCTACGCAGGCAACGAGTACCTGTGGATCAACGACATGCAGCCGACGATGGTCATGCACCCGATCCGCCCGGAGCTCAACGGCCAGGATCTGCGCCAGAACAAGGATCCGAACGGCAAGCATCTGTTCGTCGAGTTCGTCAACGCGGTGAAGGCCGAGGGGCCGGCTATGTGGACTACCTCTGGCCCAAACCCGGCGCGAAGGATCCTGAGCCCAAGCGCAGCTATGTGAAGGGCTTCGCGCCCTGGGGCTGGGTGATCGGCTCCGGCGTCTATGTCGACGACGTGGAGAAGGTGGCAGCCCGTGATGCGCGCCTGGCCTTGCTGCTGGTCGTCGGCGTGGGCGTGCTGGCGGCGCTGGGCGTGGAGTTGCTGCTGCGCGGTCTGCGTGCCCGCCTGGGCGCGCTGCGCGAGGTGATGGCGGCCGTCGCCGGCGGCGATCTGCGCGCCGACATCGATGCGCGCAGCGGCGACGAGGTCGGCCTGGTGCAGCGCGAGGTGGCCGCCATGCAGCAGCGCCTGACCGAGATGGTCGGCGCGATCCGCCAGGCGGCGGAGTCAATCGGCGTCGCTTCCAGCGAAGTGGCGACCGGCAGCCAGGACCTGTCCAGCCGCACCGAGCAGGCGGCAGCCAGCCTGCAGCAGACCGCCGCCTCGCTGCAGGAGCTGTCGCAGCAGGTCGAGCAATCGGCCGCGGCGGCGACGCAGACCCATGAGCTGGCCAACGGCGCCGCCGCCAAGACGCGCAGCGGCGCCGGCGCGGTGCGCGAGGTCGTCGGCACGATGGACGCGATCAGCAACGACAGCCGCAAGATCGCCGATTTCATCAGCGTGATCGACGGCGTGGCCTTCCAGACCAACATCCTGGCCCTGAACGCGGCGGTCGAAGCCGCACGGGCCGGCGAGCAGGGCCGGGGCTTTGCGGTAGTTGCCAGCGAGGTGCGCGTGCTCGCCCAGCGCAGCGCGGAGGCAGCGCGCGAGATCAAGGGCCTGATCCATGCCTCCGTGGAACGCGTGCAGGCCGGTGGCCAGCAGGTGGCGGCCGCCGGCAGCAGCATGGACGCCTTGCTCGATGCCGTGCAGCGCGTCAGCACCACGGTCGGCGAGGTGACGGTGAGCGGCCGCCAGCAAAGCGACGGCATCCTGCAGATCAACCAGGCCATGAAGTCCCTGGACGACATGACGCAACAGAACGCCGCGCTGGTCGAACAGACTGCGGCCGCGGCAGCCTCGTTGCGCCAGCAGGCTGGCGAACTGAGCCAGACGGTGTCGGTGTTCAAGCTGCGCGACTGAGCGCGCCCGAACGAACCGGAGCGGCCCAGGGGCATTGCCAATGGCAGCGGATCGTCGCCTGGGTTCCAATCGGCGCCCCATGGCCCAGGTCCACCCGCTCCGCCCCAGCCCGCTGCCGCCCTCGCTGCCCGCCGATGTCGACGGCGTGCTGCGCCTGGCCGCGCAGTCCATGTTCGAGCACTTCGCCGAAGCGGCGCAGGGCATGATGCTGCTCGATCGAGAGCACCGCATCGTCTGGATCAACGACGGCTACAAGCGCTTCCTGCCGGCGCTGGGCTTTGCCGGCGAGGCCGAGTTCGTCGGGCGCCGCGTCGAGGAGGTGGTGCCGGGCACCCTGCTGGCCCAGGTCATCGACACCGGTCGGCCCATCCTCGTCGACCTGCTGACGAACAAGGCCGGGACCTTCGTGGTCAGCCGCCTGCCGCTGCACGACGCCAGCGGCCAGATCATCGGCGCCATCGGCCTGGTGCTGGCCGACAACCCGGCCCTGCAGCCCCTGGTGCAGAAGTTCGCGCACCTGCAGCAGCAGCTGGAAGACGCGCGCCGGCAGCTCAGCGAGCAGCGCCGGCCCAAGTACACGATCAGCAGCTTTGTCGGCACCAGCTTCGAGGCCACCGAGCTAAAGCGCCAGGCGCGCCGTGTGGCGCAGCTGGAATCCAGCGTGCTGCTGCTGGGCGAGACCGGTACCGGCAAGGAATTGCTGGCGCATGCCATCCATGCCGCCAGTCCGCGCGCCGCGCGGCCGCTGGTCGGCATCAACATCGCCGCCATTCCCGACTCGCTGCTGGAGGCCGAGCTGTTCGGTGTGGCCCCGGGCGCCTACACCGGCGCCGACCGCAAGGGCCGCGACGGCAAGTTCGCCATCGCCGACGGCGGCACGCTGTTCCTCGACGAAATCGGCGACATGCCGCTGGCGCTGCAGAGCAAGCTGCTGCGCGTGCTGCAGGAGCAGGAGTTCGAGCCCCTGGGCAGCAACACCGTGCGTCGCATCGACGTGCGCGTGATCGCCGCCACCAGCCGGCATCTGCCCGAGATGGTGGCCGCCGGCAGCTTCCGCGCCGACCTCTACTACCGCCTGGCCGTGCTGCCGCTGCGCGTGCCGCCGCTGCGCGAGCGTCGCGACGACATCGAGGCCCTGGTCGAGGCGCTCAGCGAAGACATCGCGCGCCGCTCCGGCATGCCGCTGCGCACCCTGGGCGCCGACGCCATCCATCTGCTGCAGCAGCAGCCCTGGCCGGGCAACATCCGCGAGCTGCGCAATGCGCTGGAACAGGCCAGCATGATGAGCGACGAGCTGCACCTGAGCGCGCGCCATTTCGCCGGCTTGCTGCCGCAGGCGGCAGTCGCCAGCGAGGAGCTGCCGGAGACGGTCTCGCCCCTGCCCAGCACCGAGTCCCTGCTGCGGCCCTTGAGCGAGCAGATCCGCGAGGTCGAGCGCCGCGCCATTGCCGCCGCCCTGGCGCAGACCGGCGGCAACAAGGTGGCCACGGCCAAGCTGCTGCGCATCTCCCGCGCTGCCCTGTACGAGAAGCTGGCGCTGTACGGGCTCTGAACAGTCTGCGTGTCCGGATTCCGGACAGCCGGTTTTCCCCCTGTCCGGAAGCCAGCCAGAACGCGGTGGAATCGCCCGCTTGTTGTCCTGTTCGCGCATGGCATGGCCCTTGCGAACTCATGGAGCCAACGAAAGCCACCGGAGACGACCGATGACCCCGTTCACCCGCCGCGCGCTGTGCGCAGGCGCCGCCCTGCTGCTCAGCACGCCGGTTCTTGCCCAGGGCAAGGACATCCGCATTGCCCATGTCTACAGCAAGAGCGGCCCGCTGGAGGCCTATGGCAAGCAGACCCATGCCGGCCTCGTGATGGGCCTGCAGTACGCGACCGGCGGCACGATGACCGTGGCCGGCCGCAAGCTGGTGCTGATCGAGAAAGACGACCAGGGCAAGCCGGATGTCGGCAAGTCGCAGCTGGCCGCCGCCTACGAGGACAACGGCGCCGATCTCGCGGTGGGCCCCACCAGTTCCAGCGTGGCCCTGGCCCTGCTGCCGGTGGCCGAGGAATACCGCAAGCTGCTCATCGTCGAGCCGGCGGTGGCCGACTCGATCACCGGCGACAAGTGGAACCCCTACATCTTCCGCACCGGCCGCAACAGCTCGCAGGACGCGATCGCGAACGCGCTGGCGCTGGACAAGCCCGGCACCCACATCGCCACGCTGGCGCAGGACTACGCCTTCGGCCGCGACGGCGTGAAGGCGTTTCGCGAGGCGCTGAAGACCGCCAAGCTGGTCCACGAGGAATACCTGCCGACAACGACGACCGACTTCACGGCCGGCGCGCAACGCCTGATCGACAAGCTCAAGGGCCTGCCGGGTCGCAAGGTGGTCTTCATCCTCTGGGCCGGCGCCGGCAACCCCTTCAAGATCGCCGACCTGGACCTGAAGCGCCACGGCATCGAGATCGCGACCGGCGGCAACATCCTGCCGGCCATGACGGCCTACAAGCAGTTCCCCGGCATGGAGGGCGCGGCCTACTACTACTTCGGCATGCCCAAGAACCCGGTCAACGAGTGGTTGGTCAGCAACCACTACAAGCAGTTCAAGGCGCCGCCCGATATGTTCACCGCCGGTGGCATGACGGCCGGCATTGCCATCGTCGAGGCGCTGAAGAAAACCGGCGGCGACACCAAGACCGCGAAGCTGCAGGCGGCGATGCGCGGCATGAAGTTCATGAGCCCCAAGGGCGAGATGTTCTTCCGCCCCGAGGACCATCAGGCCCTGCAGTCCATGTTCCATTTCAAGATCAAGGTCGACCCGGCGTTTGAGTGGGGCGTGCCGGAGCTGGTGCGCGAGATCAAGCCGGCCGAGATGAACGTGCCGATCCGCAACAAGCGCTGATCGCCATGCTGGAGACGAGAGAGCTGACGGTCCGCTTCGGCGGACACGTCGCGGTGGACCGCGTGTCCTGCGCGTTCAAGGCCGGCGAGCTCACCGCCATCGTCGGCCCCAACGGCGCCGGCAAGACGACCTACTTCAACCTGATCTCGGGCCAGCTGCCGGCGACCAGTGGCAGGGTCTTGCTCGATGGCGACGACATCAGCGGTCTGGGCGCGCCTCAGCGCACAGCCAGGGGCCTGGGCCGCGCCTTTCAGCTGACGCAGCTGTTCCCCAACCTGACGGTGCTGGAGAACCTGCGCCTGGCGCTGCAATCGCGGCATGGACTGGGCCTGCGGCTGTTCTCGGTCTGGCGCGATCACCGTGCGCTGATCGACGAGGCGATGGCCTTGCTGGATCGCGTGCGGCTCGCGCCGCGTGCCGAGATGCTGGCCGCCAGCCTGCCGCATGGCGACCAGCGCAAGCTCGAGGTGGCGATGCTGATGGCGCTCAAGCCCAAGGTCTATCTGTTCGATGAACCGACCGCCGGGATGAGCGTCGACGAGGTGCCTGTCGTGCTCGACCTGATCCGCGAGCTCAAGCGCGAGGGCGGGCATTGCGTGCTACTGGTCGAGCACAAGATGGACGTGGTGCGGGAGCTGGCGGATCGCATCATCGTGTTGCACCAGGGCGCCTTGGTCGCCGATGGCGAGCCCTCTGAAGTGATTGCTTCGCCGGTGGTGCAGCAGGCGTATCTGGGGGTGGCGGCGTGATGAGTTGCCTGGGTGACTCGATGCAGCCCGCCGGGATTTCGCCCCGGCGGGCGACCCACTTTTCTTTGCTGCGCCAAAGAAAAGTGGGCAAAAGAAAGGCGCTGAATGCGGCCCGGCCTTCTGGGCCTGGGCCAGAGGCGGCACTGCTCATACTCAGCCGACCCCTCGGAGAACTCCGCAGGCCAAGCGGTGATCCGCCGACCCGAGTACGGGTCGGACTTGGCAGCGAGAACGCAAACGGGCGGCGCTTCGTCGAAACCAGCCCCAACGAGCAATCGGCTGGTTGGCGGTCTATTCATCGCAGCTCGGCCCTTTCAGGCCTCAGTGCCAAGTCCGACCCGTACTCGGGTCGGCGGATAGCTCCCTCGGCCTTGGCATCGCGCAGCACGGGCTCGTCGGCGTATGAGCGATGCACCGCCTCTCCGGTCGGCCCTAGGCCGCCGGAGGCATTGAGCGCCTTTCTTTGGTTCCGCTCGATGGCGCAGCAAAGAAAGGGACTCCCCAGCCGGGGGGACATCCCGGCGGGCTCTCACGCATGAAACCCATCCTTCAGCTCGACGCCGTCCACACCCACATCGGCGCATATCACATCCTGCACGGCGTTGACCTTGTCGTCCCCGAGGGCCAGGTCACGATGCTTCTCGGCCGCAACGGTGCCGGCAAGACCACGACCCTGCGCACGCTGATAGGCCTCTGGCAGCCGAGCAAAGGCAGCATCCGCTTCGACGGCAAACCGATGCCGGCGGCGACGCCCGACATCGCCCAGCTCGGCATCGCCTACGTGCCCGAGAACATGGGCATCTTCAGCGACCTCACGGTGGCCGAGAACCTGCTGCTCGCCGCGCGCAGCGCAAAGAACGAGCAGCAGCTGGATCAACAGCGCCTGCAAACCCTGTTCACGCACTTCCCCGCGCTGCAGACCTTCTGGCGCCACCCGGCCGGCAAGCTCAGCGGCGGGCAGAAGCAGATGGTGGCGATCGCCCGCGCGCTGATCGAGCCGCGCCGCTTGCTGCTCATCGACGAGCCGAGCAAGGGCCTGGCCCCGGCCATCGTGCAAAACCTCGTCGAGGCTTTGAGGCAGGTCGTCAAGAGCACCGGTACCACGGTGCTGCTGGTCGAGCAGAACTTCGCCGTCGCGCGCCAGCTCGGCGACCGCGTCGCGGTGATGGACGACGGCCGGGTCGTGCACGCCGGCGACATGCAGGAGCTCGCCAATGACGAGGCGCTGCAGACCCGATTGCTCGGCCTGAGCCTGGGAGCGCATCAATGACGAACAGCAACTTCGACTGGAAGCCGCTGGCCCTGATCGGGCTGCTGGCCGCGATCGCACTGCCGCTGATCGGCAGCACTAGCAGCTGGGCCACGCTGACGATCGCCGGCCTGGCGATGGGCCTGATCATCTTCATCATCGCCTCGGGCCTCACCTTGGTCTTCGGCCTGATGGACGTGCTGAACTTCGGCCACGGCCTCTTCATCGCCGTCGGCGCGATGGTCGCCACCACCGTGCTGGGGGCGATGGGCGCTTATGTGCACAGCCCTGACCTGGGCGCCAACCTGCTCGCCGTGGCCGCGGCTTGTCTCGTCGGCATGGCCGTCGCCGCCACCGTGGGCCTGGCCTTCGAGCGTGTGCTGGTCAAGCCGGTCTACGGCCTGCACCTGAAGCAGATCCTCATCACCATGGGCGGCATGATCATTGGCGAGGAGCTGCTGAAGATGCAGTACGGCGCCCAGCTGGTGCCCCAGCCCCTGCCCGAGGCACTGCGCGGCTCGCTGCTCTTTGGCGACGTGGCGGTGGAGCGTTTCCGCCTGCTGTCTTTGCTCGTCGGCCTAGGCGTGCTGGCGCTGCTGCTCTGGGTGCTGAACCGCACCAAGATCGGCCTGCTGATCCGCGCCGGCGTGCAGGACCGCGAGATGGTCGAGAGCCTCGGCTACCGCATCCGCCGGCTCTTCATCGGCACCTTCGTGGTCGGCTCGGCGCTGGCCGGGTTGGGTGGCGTGCTCTGGGGCCTGTACCAGCAGGGGGTAACGACGCGCGTCGGCCATGAGCTGAATGTGCTGATCTTCATCGTCATCATCATCGGCGGCCTGGGTTCGACCTTTGGTTGTGTGGTCGGTGCCTTGCTCGTCGGCCTGGTGGCCAACTACGCCGGCTTCATCGCGCCCAAGGCCGCGCTGTTCACCAACATCGCGCTGATGGTCGCCATCCTGCTCTGGCGGCCCGAAGGCCTGTATCCCGTCGCACGGAGGGCCGGCTGATGCTGGATCGCCTGCTTTCTCACGATCGGCCGCGCTCTAGGCTGCTCACCGCGCTGCTGCTGGTCTGCTTTTTCGGCCTACTTGCTGCGCCCTTCCTGTTTCCCGGCAGCAAGCCGCTGAGCGTGGCGGCCAAGATGCTGGTCTTCATCGTGCTCGTGGTCAGCTACGACCTGCTGCTGGGCTACACCGGCATCGTCAGCTTCGCGCACACGATGTTCTTCGGCATCGGTGCCTATGGCGTGGCCATCGCGAGCAGCCGGCTCGGGCCGGAGTGGTCGTCGCTGGCCCTCGGCGTGGGCGGCGCCTTGGGGGTGTCGCTGCTGCTGTCGCTGCTCATCGGCCTGTTCAGCCTGCGCGTGAAGGCGATCTTCTTCGCCATGATCACGCTGGCCGTGGCCTCGGCCTTCGTGACCCTGGTCTCGCAGCTGAGCGACTTCACCGGCGGCGAGGACGGCCTGAACTTCCGCGTGCCCGAGCTGCTGCGCCCCGGCACGCTGCTGCTGGAGGAGCCGCTGTTCGGCGTCGAGCTCAACGGCCGGCTGCTCACCTACTACGGACTGTTCGTCGCCACCGTGCTGCTGGTGCTGGCCATGCTGCGCATCGTCAACTCGCCCTTCGGCCGCGTGCTGCAGGCGATCCGCGAGAACCCGTTCCGCGCCGAGGCCATCGGCTACCGCTTGGTCGTCTACCGCACGCTGTCGAACGTGATTGCCGCGCTGTTCGCCACGCTGGCCGGCGTGCTGCTGGCGCTCTGGCTGCGCTACACCGGACCGGAGACGGCGATGAGCTTCGAGATCATGCTGGACATCCTGCTCATCGTGGTGATTGGCGGCATGGGCACGGTCTACGGCGCGGTGGTCGGTTCGGTGCTCTTCGTGCTGGCGCAGAACTACCTGCAGTCGCTGATGGCCGCTGCCCAGCCGGCGGTGGCCGGCATCCCTCTCGTCGGCGAGCTGCTGTCGCCCGACCGCTGGCTGCTCTGGCTGGGTGTGCTCTTCGTGCTCTCGGTCTATCACTTCCCCAGCGGCATCGTCGGAAGGCTGCGTCAGCCCCCGGTCTCCCTGCGGTCCGCGCCTGGCAGGCCGCGCTGGGCCAGCGGCCCAGCCGTTCGGCAGGCTGGCGAGCAGGGCTCGCCAGTCCAGCCTCACCCCCCCGAGGGGGCCGCGGCCGGCTTGGGGCGGCCCGGCGCCGGCCGGCCGCGTTCATGAGATCGCGCTACGCCCGCTGTGCGGGTCGTGAACTCCATTTCATGGACTGGGGCGACGAGCACAACCCCGAGGTGGTGATCGCCTGGCACGGCCTGGCGCGCACCGGCCGCGACATGGACGAGCTGGCCGCGCACCTGGCACCGCGCTTCCGCGTGATCTGCCCCGACACGATTGGCCGCGGGCTCTCGCAATGGAGCCCGCAGCCCGAGGCCGAGTACTGCCTGGACTTCTATGTCGAAACAGCGGTCGAACTGCTGGACCAGCTCGGCATCGAACGCTGCCTCTGGGTCGGCACCTCGATGGGCGGCGCCATCGGCCTCGTGGCCGCGGCCGGGCGCCTGCAGGAGCGCATCCAGCGCCTAGTGCTGAACGACGTCGGTCCCGAGTTGGAGCCGGCGGCGCTGGCGCGCATCCGCGACTACGCCGGCCAGCCGCCGGCCTTTGCGCGCATGGCCGAGCTGGAAGCCTATTTCCGGGAGGTCTACCGGCCCTATGGCTGGCTCAGCGACGCGCAATGGCGCCGCCTGAGCGAGACCTCCGCCCGCCGCCTGCCCGATGGGCGCTGGACCCCGCATTACGACCCGGCCGTGGTTGGCCAATTCGTCCACCACCCCGAGGACTACCGGCGCTGGGCCGAGTGGGAGCGCCTGAGCTTGCCGGTGCTGGTGCTGCGCGGGGCCGAGTCCGACCTGCTCAGCAGCGCCACCTTCGAGGCCATGCGCACGCGCGGGCCGCGCGCGGTCGGTGTCACCGTGCCCGGTTGCGGCCACGCGCCGGCGCTGAACACGCCGGAGCAGCTCGGTCTGGTCGAGCGCTTTCTGTCCGGCGCCTGAACAAGCGACAGCCGGCACTGTCTGCGCCGCAGGCAATGTCTGCCGGGCAGACAGCCGGCCCGCCGGCTGAACGAGCTGCAAACACCGCCGCTCCCAGGGCGGCTCAGTGCTTACCCGCAGCCCGGGCCAGCCGGCACGGCCCTTGCGCTGCATAGACCAAGCGGCTGCCATCCCCCGTTACGCAGCCCGCCCCACAAACCAGGAGACCCCATGGACCGCACGCACCGCCTCAGCCTGCTTTCGCTCGCCCTTGCCACCGCCTTCAGCGCCGCGCCCGCGCTGGCCCAGCAGGCCGCCGACGACCAGGCCTCCGAGGCCGACAAGACCGAGAAGCTGCAGACCGTCACCGTCACCGCGCGCAAGCGCGAGGAATCGCTGAAGGAGGTTCCCGTCGCCGTCACCGCGCTGGGCAGCGAGGCACTGGACCGCATGAACGTGAAGAACCTCGGCGACCTGCAGGGCCATGTGCCCAGCCTGACGATCTACGCGGCGCGCGGCAGCAACACCACGCTGACCACCTTCATCCGCGGCGTCGGCCAGGCCGACCCGCTGTGGGGCGTGGACCCCGGCGTCGGCATCTACCTGGACGACGCCTACATCGCCCGTCCGCAGGGCGCGCTGCTCGAAGTCTTCGACACCCAGCGCATCGAGATCCTGCGCGGCCCGCAGGGCACCCTGTACGGCAAGAACACCATCGGCGGCGCGGTCAAGTACGTCAGCCGGCCGCTGGGCACCGAGACCAGCGGCAGCGCCAGCCTGACCCTGGGCAGCTACGGCCAGGTGCAGGCCAAGGCGGCGGTCGCCGGCTCGACTGCCGACGGCCAGCTGCGCGCCCGCGTCGCCGGCGCCATGCTGGTGCGCGACGGCTATGGCAAGAACCTCACCGACGGCAGCGACGTCTCCAACCAGGACACCAGCGCCGGCCGCGTCAGCATCGGCTGGTTCCCCAAGGACAGCGGCTTCAGCCTGCTCGCCAACGTCGACCGCACGAAGGACGACTCGAACATGCGCGGCTTCCAGCGCATGGGCGTGAACCCCTCGGCGCCGACCGTGCCACCGTCGACCGACCGCTACGACATCGCCAGCGGCATGGCGAACAAGAACTTCACCGACAGCGGCGGCCACTCGTTCACCGCCAACTACCAGCTGAGCAGCGACTGGGCGCTGAAGTACGTGCACAGCTACCGCAGCAGCGTGACGGACACCGGCATCGACTTCGACGGCCTGCCGAACAAGATCGCCGACGTGCGCGCCTACTACGCCGACGCCTCGCGCAGCCACGAGATCCAGCTGGCCGGCAGCGACGGCGTGATCGGTCTCTACCGCTTCGAAGGCCGCGCCGGCGGCCGCGTGCGCAACAACTTCTTCAACCTGCTGTTCGGCGACACCAACGGCCATGTGCTGACCACCGGCACCGCGGTCTACGGCGAATGGGACTGGCAGCTGACGCCGCGCCTGGGCCTGTCGACCGGCCTGCGCCACACCAAGGAGGAGAAGCGCGCGATCGTGCTGAACCGCTCGTTCAGCGACGACACGTTCACGACGCCGATCGCCACCTCGGCCGACTTCGACAACACGCGCAAGGTCAGCAACACCTCGCCCAAGCTGTCGCTGGACTACGCGCTGTCGGACAGCACGAACCTCTACGCCACCGTGTCGCGCGGCTTCAAGAGCGGCGGCTACAACATCCGCGCCAACACCGCGGCGGTGCCGGCCTCGGGCCGGCCCTTCGAGGACGAGATCCTCGACAGCTTCGAGCTCGGCGCCAAGATGCAGTTCGGCACGCTGGAGCTGAACACCGCGGCCTTCTTCAACAAGTACAAGAACGTCCAGCTGTCGATCTTCACCGCCTTCACGCAGCCGAACGGCCAGCAAGGCTTCTTCGGTGACTTCACGAACGCCGGCAAGGCCGATGTGAGCGGGCTGGAGGTCGAATTCATCTGGCGCCCGACCAGCAGCTGGCAACTGCGCGGCAACGCCGCCTACATCGACGCCAAGTACAAGGAGTACATCGACCGCGGCGTCAACGTGGCCGATCAGAAAAAGTTCAGCAACACGCCGAAGTTCAGCGCCGCCTTCGACGTCGAGCACCGTGCCGGCCTGGGTTCGATGGGCGAGCTGCGCAGCCGCCTGGGCGTGAGCTACCGCAGCAAGGTCTACCCGACCACCGACCTCAGCGAGGTCATCGCGCAGCCCGGCTACGCCCTCGTCAATGCCGGCCTGATCTGGCAGGTCAACAAGCAGCTGAGCTACAGCCTGCAGGGCACGAACCTGGGCGACAAGGCCTACCGCACCGACGGCTACAACATCCCGGCACTGGGCGTGCTGAGCGGCTTCTACGGCCCGCCGCGCAGCTTCAGCTTCAGCGTGGGCTACAAGTTCTGAGGTGACACCCACCCCGTACCGGCTTCGCCGGCCCCCTCAAGGGAGCGCCGCCAGTGGCCCGGCAAAGCCGGTTCCACGGCGGCCCCTTGGTGAACCGCATCATGCGTCGCGGGTGACGGGTTTCGCGGACTGAGAACTCAGATGACTCTGATCCAGCATGTGTTCACCACCGGGGACGGGCTGCGCCTGCGCGCCGTCGAGCACCCCGGGGTGGACGGCGCGCCGGTGCTGCTCTGCCTGCCCGGCCTGACGCGCAACGGCCGCGACTTCGCCCGCCTGGCCGCACGGCTCGCGCCGCGGTGGCGGGTGCTCTGCCCGGACCAGCGCGGTCGCGGACTCTCGGAGCGCGACCCCGACCCGCACCGCTACCGGCCCGATCAGTACGTCGCCGACATGCTGGGCTGGCTGGAGGGTCTCGGGCTGCAGCGGCTCTGCATCGTCGGCACCTCGCTGGGCGGCATGATGGGCGTGATGATGGCCGCCACCCGGCCCGGCCTGGTGCAGGCCCTGGTGCTGAACGATGTCGGACCGGTGCTGGAGGCCGAAGGCCTGGCGCGCATCGCGCGCTATGTCGGCCGGCAGGAGCCGGTGGCGAGCCTGGCCGAGGCGGCCGCGCGCACCGCGGCCACGCAGTCGGCGGTGTTCCCCGATTTCGACGCGGACGACTGGCGACAGATGGTCATCGAAACCCAGGTGCTGGACGACGGCCGATGGGTGCCCGACTACGACCCGGCGATCGCCCACGGCCTGGCCAATGGCAGCGCGGTGCCGACGCTGTGGCCGCTGTTCGAAGCGGTTCGCGAGCTGCCCATGCTGCTGCTGCGCGGCGCGCTGTCCGACCTGCTCAGCCGCGAGACCGCGGCCGAGATGCGCACCCGGCTGCCCAGACTGCACAGCGTCGAAGTGCCGCAGCGCGGCCATGCGCCGAATCTTCTGGAGCCCGCCGCCTTCAGCGCGCTGCAGGAGTTCCTGGCGCTGCATGCGCAGCCGCTGCCGGCCGCTGCATGAAAACGGCGGCATCGCCATAGCTGGCCAGTTGCGGCGGCGCCGGCAGCACGACCGCGAAGCCGAAGCGCGCCCAGAAGCCCGCCGAACCCTGCACCGCGACCAGGCTCATCGCCGCCAAACCGGCGGCCTGCGCCTGCCGCTCGGCCTGGGCCACCAGCGGGCGGCTGAGCCCGTGGCCCTGGGCCCGCGGGTGCAGGGCCAGGTCGTGGATCGCATAGGCATCGGGCGCAGCCGGCAGGCTGAGCTCGGCATGCAGCAGCGGCGGCGCATCCAGCCGCCCCGGGTGGCTGAACAGATAGGCGAGCAGGCCCGCCTCGTCCTCCAGCACCCAGCAGCCGGCCGGCCACAGCGCCAGCTTGCGGCCCAGCACCGCCCAGCTCTCGTGGTGGCTGGACGGATAGGCCGCCTGCTGCAGGGCCAGCACCGCGTCGGCGTCGCTCTCCTGCATCGGCCTCATGCCGGCGCCCTCCCGCTGAGCCAGGCGGCCAGGAACGGATCCTCGACCTGCGGCGTGCCGCTGCGCGACAGCAGGCCGTAGCGGCGCAAGCGCTCGAGGGCGGCGCGCACCTTGCCGATGGTCGGCGTGCCGCCGACGCCGGGCAGGCGGCCGAGCAGCTCGCGGGTCTCCTGGCCGAGCGGCGGCAGGCCCTGGGCGATCGCCGCGGCCAGGCCGCGCTCCAACGGCAACAGGGTGTCGATCAGCGCGCGCCAACCGGCCACGTGGCGCTCGTCGGCCAGGTAGAGCGCGAAGCCGCGCTCGACGTCGGTGAGGCCCTCGGCCGACATGGTCTTGACCACGTCGCGCAGCAGCGCCGGCTTGTGGCCCAGGCGCTCGAACAGGCGGCGCAGGTCGTCGAGCAGCGGCTTCCTGCCCTTGTGCACGCGGCCGAAATGCGCGGCCAGCGCCTTCAGGTAGTCGTCGCCCAGCACCGGGAAGTTCAGCACCTGGGCGAAGTGGTACATCGGCGCGCCGGTGCTGGCCAGCAGTTGGGTCAGCGCATCGGGCGAGGAGCCGGTGAGCACCGCATGGACCTGCGCGCGGCGCTTGTGCAGCACCGCGCGCAACGAGCCGGCCAATTGCTGCGCGCGCGGCCCCTCGGCCAGCGCCTGGGCCTCGTCCAGCATCAGCAGCAGCGGTCTGCCGGCGGCCGCGTGCAGGCGCTGCACCAGGGTGTCGAAGCGCAGCTCCGGCGACTCGGGCAGCTTGCGCCGGGCCGGTGCGGCGCCGAGGTCGACGCTGGTGCCCAGCACCGTCAGCCGGCTGACCGGCGTGCGCGCCGCCTTGCCGACGCGGGTGGGCGGCACCGTCGCGTCGTCCAGCGCCTCCTCCAGCGCATGGTTGAGCGCGTCCAGCGGCGCCTCGCGCTGCAGCCACAGGTCGGCATACACCGGCAGCCAGCCCTGCTCACGCGCGGCCGGGCTCAGATCCTGGTCCAGGAACCAGGTCTTGCCGATGCGCCGCGGCGCGAACAGCGCCAGCGGCCGGCCCGGCTGCGAGGCCAGCAGGCCGAGGTAGCTGCGCGCCAGCTCGGGTCGGGCGATGCTGACGGAGTCGAAATCGGCCTGCATGCGGGCATTGTCGTGCGTTGCTGTCAGAGCCGCAATTGCTGCTGCAGCAGCAACGCACGACAACCGCCGGATGCTAGACCGGGCCGAGCACGCGCAGCGAGTAGTCGACCGCGCGAACGTCCTTGGTCAGCTTGCCGATGCTGATGCGGTCGACGCCGGTGGCGGCGATCGCGCGCAGCTCGGCGAGCTGGATGCCGCCGCTGGCCTCGAGCAGCGCGCCGCCGCCGTGCTGCTGCCTGCGGCTCACCGCCTCGCGCATCTGCGCAAGCTCGAAGTTATCAAGCAGCAGGCTGTCGGCGCCGGCCTGCAGCGCCTCGTCGAGTTGCTCCAGGGTCTCGACCTCGATCTGGATGCCGACGCCCGCCTGCAGCGCCCGGGCCGCCTGCAGCGCCGCGGTCACGCCGCCGGCAGCGGCGATGTGGTTCTCCTTGATCAGGATGCCGTCGTACAGCGCGAGGCGCTGGTTCATGCCGCCACCGACGCGCACCGCGTACTTCTGCGCCAGGCGCAGGCCGGGCAGGGTCTTGCGCGTGTCCAGCACATGGCAGCCGTTCGGGTTGGGGCTGGCGCCGGCGATCGCGTCGACATGCGCGCGGGTCAGCGTGGCCACCGCGCTGAGCGTCTGCAGGAAGTTCAGCGCAGGGCGCTCGGCGCTGAGCAGCGCGCGGCCGTCGGCTTCGATCTCGCAAACACAAGAGTCGGCCTGCATGCGCGCGCCTTCGGCAACCCGCCAGTCGAGCCGGGCCGTCGGGTCCAGCGCCGCATAGACGCCGTCGAACCAGGGCCGGCCGCAAAGCACCGCGGCCTCGCGCACGCGCAGCTGGGCGCGCACCCGCTGTCCGGCCGGCGTCAGGCGCGCGGTCCAGTCGGCCACGCCGATGTCCTCGCGCAGCGCGTCGCGGATGTTGCGTGCCCGCGCCTCGTCCAGACTCTCGTTGTGCTCAAACACCGCCCAGCTCCAGGCGCAGCGCGGGCAGGCCGGCGACCTCGGCCTCGACGACATCGCCGGGCTGCAGCGCACCGACGCCGGCCGGCGTGCCGGTGAACACCAGATCGCCGGGCTGCAGCCGGTAGAACGTGCTGAGCCGGGCCAGCAGTTCCGGCACCGGCCAGATCAGATCGGCCAGATCGCCTTGCTGGCGCAGCTGGCCGTTGACGCTCAGCGCAATGCGGCCGGCGGTCGGCAGCGCGCCCTGCAGCGGCAGCAGCGGCGCCATCACCGCCGAGTCGTCGAAGCCCTTGGCCGTGTCCCAGGGCCTGCCGCCGGCCTTGGCCGCGGCCTGCAGGTCGCGGCGCGTCAGGTCCAGGCCCACGCCATGGCCCCAGACCGCGGCGGCCGCCTGCTCCGGCGTGGCCCGGTCCAGTGGCGCGCCCAATGCGATCACCCACTCGACCTCGTGGTGCAGGTTCTGTGTCTGGCCGGGAAAAGGCATGACGCCCTGGCGGTCCGGCTCGAACACCGCATCGGCCGGCTTCGCGAAGAAGAAGGGCGGCACGCGCTCGGGATTGCCGCCCATCTCGCGCGCATGCTCGGCGTAGTTCTGGCCGACGCAGTAGATGCGGCGCACCGGGAAACGCGCCGCCTGGCCGGCAATGGCGACGCTGGGCTGGGCGGGTGGGGGCAGGACATAGGCGTTCATGCGCTCATCCTACGGGCGATGCGCTAGCCTTCGCACCATGCTGCCGACGCTGTACGGACGACTCGCCGCCCTCTCCCTGGCCCTGCTGCTGCAGGCCTGCGCGACGCGCGGGCCCGCGCCCGCGGCGCCGGAGGGCCGCGACGGCCCCGGCGCCAACCCGCCGCCGAATCTGCTGCAGGTGCCCGATGCGGTACCGCGCATCGAAGCGATCCGCAGCGGCGGACCGAACAAGCCTTACGAGGTACTGGGCATGCGCTTCGAGCCCGTCGCCGAGGACCGACCGCTCAAGGAAAGCGGCCTGGCCAGCTGGTACGGCCGCAAGTACCACGGCCGGCCAACGGCGAACGGCGAGATCTACGACATGTACGCGATGACCGCGGCCCATCCGCGCATGCCGCTGCCCAGCTATGCGCGGGTGCGCAACCCGGCCAATGGTCGCGAGATCATCGTGCGCGTCAACGACCGCGGCCCGTTCGCCAAGGGCCGGGTGATCGACCTCAGCTACACCGCCGCACTCAAGCTGGATCTGCTGCGCGGCGTCGCCCCGGTCGAGCTCGAGCGCATCACCTTCGACGAGATCCGCAGCGGCCGCTGGCAGCGCGAAGCCGCGGTGCCGCCGCCGACCTCGGAGCCTCCCCCCATGGTCGGCGGCAGCCACTGGCTGCAACTCGGCGCTTTCCGCCAGTCCGGCGGTGCGGAGGGCCTGCAGGCCGAGCTGGCGCAGCGTTTCCCGGAACTCGCGGCACAGCTCAGCCTGCTGCGCGACGGCAACCTGACGCGCCTGCAGCTCGGTCCGCTGGCCGACCGCGCGCAGGCCCAGAACCTGGCCCGCCGGTTGCGGGAGGAAGCCGGACTGGAGCCGGTGCTGCTGCAGCGATAAGGCCTGATCGCAGGCAATGCAAAGTTGTCCCAACAGGGCGCCCGGGAAGACACCATGAGGCTTGGTCGATTCTTTGACTTGGCCGAAGCCATTCTTTTCGCGGTGCTGTGCGTCACGGCCATTCCGCTCATCCTGCTGAGGTTGTTCGGCTTTTTGTACTTTGCCAGCACGACTTCAAGTTGGGCTCTCGGCCCAGCACTCGCGTTGATTGGGCTCATCGCGTCGTCTCGCGCTCCCCGGCAAACGCGCCGTGCTTGCTCCGTCGTCTTCGTCCTGATCTATCTATGCAGCGTCTACTTTCACGGCTGGAGTGATCTCGTAGCGGGACTTGCCCAGGGGCGTAACGGCTGGTTTGATGGGATGGAGGCCGCGCTGGTTGCCCTCTTGGGATTGCATTGCTGGGTACTCCGTGATGACCATGGTCAGGCCCAGGGAGCCAAGCCTCGCAAGTAGTCCGGGCGCTGCTTCTGCCCTACTCAGCTCCAGTTCGCCATCACCGCCTTGCGCCGCGTGTAGAAGCGCACGCCGTCCGGCCCATAGCCCTGCAGCGCGCCATAGGGACTGCCCTTCCAGCCGCCGGCCCCTAGCCAGGCCATCGGGTGGGGCAGCGCAACATTGAGGCCCACGCTGCCCGCCTCCACGCCCTGAGTGAAACGGCGGGCGGCGCCGCCGTCCCGGGTGAATAGCGCAGCGCCCTGGGCGGCCGGGTGTTCGTGGATCAGGAGCATCGCGCTGTCCAGGTCGCGCACGCGCAGGCAGACCAGCACCGGCCCGAAGATCTCCTCCTGGTAGATGCGCATCCAAGGCTGCACCTGGTCGAACAGCGTCGGCCCCAGGTAGTAGCCGTTCAGATGCCCGGCGACTTGCAGGCCGCGTCCATCGAGCACCAGCTTGGCGCCGTCCATCTCGCCGCTGTGGATCAAGGCCTCGATGCGCTGGCGCGCAGCGGCGCTGATGACCGGTCCCATGCCCACGCCGTCCTGCTTCCCGGGGCCCACGCGCAGCGCCGCCGCCCGCGCCGCCAGCCGACCGACCAGCGCGTCGCCAGCGCTGCCCACCAGGAGCAGCACCGAGACCGCCATGCAGCGCTGGCCGGCCATGCCATAGGCCGCCTCCATCAGCGCATCGGCGGCGGCATCCAGCTCGGCCGGCGACAGATCGGGCATCACCACCGCATGGTTCTTCGCGCCGCCCAGCGCGAGCACCCGCTTGCCCAGCTCACCGCCCTGGGCATAGAGCTGGCGGGCCACCGCGCTGCTGCCGACAAAGCTCAGCGCCGCCACGTCGGGATGGCTGAGCAGTTCCTGCGCCACCGGCGCGCCGCCCTGCAGCACCTGGAACAAGCCGGGCGGCAGACCGGCGGACAGCAAGGCCTCGGCGAGCCAGACGCTGGCCGAGGGCGCCAGCGGACTGGGCTTGAGGATGAAGGCGTTGCCGCAGGCCAGGGCCAGCGGCGCCATCCACATCGGCACCAGGAAGGGCGCATTGAACGGCGTCACGCCGACGCAGACGCCCAGCGCCTGCGGCAGCGCCCACTGGTCGAGCCCGGCGGCGGCCTGCGCGATATGCCGGCCACCGAGCAGCTCCGGCGCCGCGCAGGCGTATTCGATGAACTCCAGGCCGCGGCGCAGCTCGTCCAGGGCCTCGACGCGGGTCTTGCCCTGCTCGGCCACCAGCATCGCCGCGAGGCGCTCGCGGCCGGCGTCGACCTGCTGCGCGAAACGCCGCAGCACGCGGGTGCGTTCCGCCGCAGGCTCAGCCGCCCACTGCGGCTGGGCGATCTTCGCGGACTCCACGGCCTGCAGGATCTGCGCACGCTCCGCCTGGTGCAGCTCGCGGCTTCTCGCGCCGGTGGCCGGGTCGTGGATCGGGGCCATCGGGCCGAGCGCCACGCGCCGACCGGCGATGTGCTGGGGGACTGGCGTGTTGTCCTTGTCGTACTGCATGGAGACTGCTCGCGTAGGGGGCTGCGCAGTCTGCGCGCCCGCCCCTCGGCCGGCAGCAAGTCACGGGCGCGTCAAAGGCTCAGCGCGGTGGCGCGCTGAGGCTGGCCATCGGCAACGCCGCGGCGTTCAGGTCGGCGCCCAGGCGCTCGATCAGCGCCGTCAGGTCGAGTTCCAGGCGCCGCAGGCAGTCGGCATCCAGTTGGCCGAGGGCCTGCGGCAGCACGCCGGCGCTGGGCCCGGGCGCACGGCGCAGCACGCCGGCCGCGGCCGACAGCGCATGCAGCTGCACAGTGCGGCGGTCGCTGCCCTCGCGCCGCGCCTCCACCAGGCCGAGCTGCACCAGGTGCTTGACGAGATTGCTGGCCGTCGGCTGGCGCACCGACAGCGCACGGGCCAGCTGACCGACGCCGAGGCCGGGGTGCTCGTGGATCAGCGCCAGCGCCCAGAGCTGCACGCCGCCCAGCCCGACTTGGCGCTCGACCTGCTGGTAGTGCGTCTTCACTGCGTTGAAGACGACGCGGAACTGGCGCAGCACGCGGGTCGGCGGGTCGGCATCGGGTTCGAGGGCGGCGGGCGCGCGCGACATGCCTACATTGTGGAGCGCCGGGGCGGGCTCGAACACGGCTCAGGGCCTGCAGACCAGCACCGGCACCGGAGCCCGGGAGATCAGGCCCGGCACCGGGTCACCGCCGAGCAGCCGCCAGACGGCATTCGCCGAACCGGTGCCGACGACGATCAGCTCGCAACCCTCCTGCTGCGCCAGCTCGCAGACCGCCTGCACCGGCTCGGGCCCGCTGGCCAGCAGGCTGCGTGCCGGCACGGCGGCAGCCACCGCAACCGCGCAGGCGCCTTCGAGCAGACCGCGGCCCTTGCCGCGCGCGCAGTCGTCGAAGGCCTGCTGCGACACCGCGTCGGCGATCGGCACATCGGCGATCGGCGCATTCCACTGCGGCAGCACATGCACGAAGAGCAGCCCTGCCTGGAGGCGCTGCGCCAGGCGCAGCGCTTCGTCGATCGCGCGCTGCGACGCCGGTCCCTCGTCGACCAGCACCAGCAGGCTGGCGGCACGGCCCGTCAAGGCATCCATGGGGCGATCCGGGCCGCTCATGCCACCCCCTGGAACAAGCGATCCAGCGGCGGCCGGAGGCCCTCGAGCTGGCGAGCTGGCAGCACGCGCAGGCAAACCGGCAACGGAGCCTCGCGGCGGCGGCGGTGCGCCGGCTCCGCGCCCGGCAGCGCCTCGCGGGTGTAGCGCACGCGGCGATCCGGCAGGCCGCAATGGGCGAGCAGCTGGCGCAGACCGCGCAGTCGCTCGACCCGCGCCGGCAGCGGCAGCGTGCCGCCACAGGCCATCAGCACGCCGGCCTGCGGGTCGCGGCGCAGCTGAAGCTGCAGCCACTGGCGCAGACGCACGCAGGCCGAGGGCGCCAGCCGCTTGCAGCCGGGCTCGAAGCGCAGCAGCAGGGTTTCATCGAGATCCGGATCGGGCTCCGGCATCGGCAGGGCGTCGTGGGCGTCCATCGCATCCTCCTTGGGGTGACCTGGGTGATGGGATGGTCGAAATATATAGCTATCTATGTATCTGCGTCCGAGCCGCCTCGGAAAGACAAAGCCGGCCCTGGGGCCGGCTTGGTCGTCGAATGCGGGGAATCAGCGCGGGCGCGGATACGGTTGGGCACGCGGACCCCGCTGCTCGGGCGCGCGGGCCGGCAACTGCTTGAGCAGTTGCGCGACCGCGTCGTCGAGCTGCGCATCCTCGCCCATCGCGGTGGCGCGCGGCGGGTTCTCGACCACCCGATCCGGCACCACCCCGCGCCCCTCGACCAGCCAGTCGCCGTCGATGCCCACCTGGCCGTTCTCGGCGGCGCGCATGATGCCGTTGTCGATCAGGCGGTTGGTGTCGCTGAGCCAGACCCCGGCGCCGCTGGTCTGCTTGCCGATCAAGGTGCCGAGCTTGAGGCGCTTGAAGCCTTCGGCGATGGTCTCGCCGTCGCTATAGCTCTGCTCGTTGACCAGCATGGCCAGCGGACCGTTGAAGCTGTGCTGCATGTTCGGGTAGCTCGGCGCACCCTCCGGATGGCGCGGCTGCCACCAGGCCCAGGCGCGACGCAGCAGGCGTTCGAGGATCCAGGAATCGATGTTGCCGCCGTTGTTGAAGCGCACGTCGAGGATCAGCGCCTCCTTGTCCAGCTGGGCATAGAACTCGCGCGCGAAATCGGCGATGTCGTTGCCGCCCATGGCGCGGAAATGCAGATAGCCGACGCGACCGCCGCTGGCCTGGGCAACGCGCTCGGCGCGACGGGTGCGCCAGTCCTGGTAGCGCAGCTGGTTCTCGCGCATCGCATCGTGCGCGGTGACGACGATCTCCAGCTGCCGGCCGTCAGCCTTCAGCAGGCCCAGGCGCAGCTGCTTGCCGGCCTCGCCCTGCAGCAGCCCGCTGCCCTGCGGCCATTGCAGCGGGCGCCCGTTGATGGCGGTGATCACGTCGCCCTCGGCGACCTCCAGGCCCGGCTGCTGCAGCGGACCGCGCTCGCTGACCAACTCGGCATCGACGCGGTAAAGCCGTGCGATGCGCGCGCCCTTGGCATGGCTTTCCAGCTGCGCGCCCAGGCCGGCGACCGGCGGCGGCGGCTCGGCCAGCGGCGGCAGATCACCGACACCGATCTGGCTGTGCAGCAGGCTCAGGTCCGAGGCCATCTGGCCCATCAGCTCGGCCAGCTCGACGCGGTCGCCGACGCGGGCCAGCAGCGGCTCATGCCGCTTCAGGCTGGCCTGCCAGTCGATGCCCTGCATCTGCGCGTCGTAGAAATGGTCGCGCTGCAGGCGCCAGGCGTCGTGGAACATCTGCGCCCACTCCTCGCGCGGCTGCACGGCGATCTGCCAGTCGCTCCAGTTCACGCGGGCCTTGGCCAGATCGGCCGGCGGCTTGGGGCCAGCATCGAGCAGCAGCAGCTCGGGCGCCGCGCCCGGCGCGGCGTCGCGCTGCACCAGCAGGGTCTTGCCATTGCCGCTGAGCGCGTAGCGGCGCACGCGCTCGCTGTGCGTGTCGGCGCTGGCGCCCGGCTCCAGCGCGACCGAACGCAGCGCCGCCGCCCCCATGCCCTCCAGCCACCAGAGGCGCTTGCCATCGGTGTTCAGCGCGCGGTAGCGGGCCGGCGGCAGCGGCAGCTCATAAAGGCGCTCGGCCAGGCCCTCGGCAACGACGCGGGGCAGCTTCTTGTCGTCGGCCTTGGCTGCTGCGGCAGCCGCCTTGGGATCGGGCTTGGCTTCCGGCTTGGCGGCCGGCAGCTCGTCCTTGCCCTGGGTGGACAGGCGCAGGCCGGGCTGCAGCGCGAGCGCATAGACCTTCTCGCCCGGCTCGAAGCTCGGACCCATGTTGCGGTCGGCCCAGACCGAGCTGCCCGGCTGCAGCTGGAAGTGACGGCGCGACGCGAAGTACAGCCACTGACCATCGGGGCTGAACGCAGCCTCGCCGCTGTCGTAGCGGTCGCTGGTCAGCGGCAGGTTGCGGCCCTCGGCCAGCACATGCATCCAGAGCCGGCTGCGGAACGCCGGTTGCTCGACGCCCAGGCTGTAGACCAGGGCCTGGCCATCGGGGTGCCAGACCAGGTCCTGCAGACCGCCACGGCGGCCGGCGCGCTCGATGACCCGGGTCTTCGCGCCGCCCTCGGCCTTCAGGTCGGTCAGGTAGAGCGTGCCGCCCAGATCGGTATGCGCCAGGTGTCGGCCGTCCGGGCTGACCGAGAGCTGCAGCCGGCGCAGCTTGCCGTCCTGGGTCAGACGCTTGGGCGCTGCGGTGCCCAGCGCATCCAGCTGCCAGACCTCCATCTCGCCGCTGAAATCGCAGAAGGCGAACACCGACTTGCTGTCGCTGGAGAAGGCCGGCTCGCGGCAGCGGCTGGCGGTCTCGCCCTGCTGCAGCTGCGCGCGGCGCAGCGCCTGCGTACCCTGGGTGGCCAGGCGGCCGCGCACTTCCAGCACCAGGCGCTCGCCGTTCGGCGCCACCGCGGCATTGCTGAGGAAGTCCTGCGGGCGACGGATCCAGCGCGTGGCCACCGCGCTGTGGTCGCCGGTCAGCGTGATCGGCAGCGCCTGCGGTGCCGGGTTCGCGGCGTCCAGCTGGATGCGCACCAGATCGGCGCCGCGCGCCGCGACCACGCTGCGACCGCTGAGGCTGGCATGGCGCAGGTCGAAGTCCTTCCATTCGGTGTGCGCGCGCAGGTCGCTGCCATCGGCGGCCACCGACCAGAGGTTGACGAAGCCGTTGCGGTCGCTCAGCAAGGCGATGCGCTCGCGGCCCTGCGCGTCGCGATAGGGCATGGGCAGGCGGTCGTTCGCCTTCGGACCGGCGAGCAGCGGTCGCGCCTCGGCGTTGCCGACAAGGTCCAGCACCCAAAGCTGAGCCATCGCCCCGCCGCGGTAGTTCTTCGCGTTGTCGCCGCGCAGGCCCTGGCGGGTGAAGTAGAGGCTGCGGCCATCGAGGCTGAAGGCCGCGTCGCTGGCGTCGCTGACCGGCAGCGCCTCCAGCTTCGTGCCATCGACGCGGAACGGCTGGGTCTGCGGCCGGCCGTCCACCGCCGCGGCGGTGATCAGCAGCCGGCCCTGGGCGTCGGCGCCCCAGAGCCGGATCGCCGCGTTGCCCAGCCAGGTGCGGCGCTGCGCCGGGCCGCCATCCAGCGGCATGGTGTAGACGTCGCCAACGCTGTCGATCTGCGCAACGAAGGCCAGGGTCTTGCCGTCGGGCAGCAGCACCGGCCAGGCCTCCTGGCCGCCATGCGCGGTCAGGCGCTGCGCGGCGCCGCCTTGGGCGGAAGCCTTCCACAGATCACCCTGGCTGACGAAGACCAGGGTGTCGCCGGCCTCGGCCGGCTGGCGGTAGAAGCCCTGGGGCGCAGCCTGCACAAGGGCGGCGGACAGCAGCAGGGCAAGCGGGGCGAGCGGCGCAAATCGCATGGCAGGTTTCCGGGTCGACGAAACCGCGCATTCTCGGCAGGCCGCGCACCCCTGCCGTCGGTCACACAATGCGGCCTATGGATTCCCCTGATCTCGAGGCCCTGCAGGCCCTGCTCGACACGGTGCCCACGCCGCTGGAGCCGCTGGACGTCAGCATGCTCGACGGCTATCTGACCGCCGTGGCGCTGCAGCCCAAGACGCCCCCGCCGGCCGGACCCGACGGTTGGCTGCGCTGGGTGCTGGACGGCGAGGAAGGCCGTGCGCCGCCGCCGGGTTTCGACGCCGAGCCGATCCGCGCGCTGGCCATGCGCCGGCTGCAGCAACTGGACGCCGCGATCCGCGGCCGGCAATGGTTCGACCCCTGGGTCTTCGAGCTGGACGACGAGGACGGCGAACTGGACATGGAGCCGGTGCAGGCCGCCGTGCTGCCCTGGGTGGCCGGCTTCGCGCTCGGCGCCGACAGCTTCCCGCGCGGCCTGATGGCGGCGCCCGAGGCGGCGCTGCTGGAACCGCTGGCCGGCATCTACCAGTTTCTCGACCCCGAGGACCTGGAGGACGCCGACGCGCTGCTCGAAGCCATCGAGGGCATCGAGCCGCCGGCCGACCTGGAAGAAGCCGTCGAGGTGCTGGTCGCGCACACGCTGCTGCTTGCCGATGTGAGCCGGCCTCAGAAGGCGGCGCCCCGGTCGGCCGCGCGCAAGCCGCCGCGTCGCGGCCCCCCGTCGCGGCGCTACTGAGGCCTGGCGCCGAGCAGGCGCGCCGGCAGGAACAGGATCGCGCGCAGCAGCGCGAACACCGCATCCATGGCAACGCCGAGCAGGCGGAACGGCAGGCTGATCAGCCAGATCAGCGGCCACAGCAGCAGGACCGCCAGCGCCAGCGGCAGGCTGAGCAGGGCCAGCAGGCACCAGCCGATCAGCAGCAAAAGCGTCGTCATCGTTCGTCCTCCGCGGCGCTGGATTGCGGCCGCGACCGCCATTGTTCGCAGCCGGGCCGTTCGGCCCAGCGCTTTGCGACGGAATGCCGGATCAGACCGACGGAACGTCCAGACCGCGCTGCACCGCAGGCCGGGCGACGAAGGCATCGAGCACGCGCTGCACGTTCTTGAAGTCGCCGTAGCCGACCAGCTCGCCGGCGCCGTAGAAGCCGATCAGGTTGCGGATCCAGGGGAAGGTGGCGATGTCGACCATCGAATAGTCGCTGCCGAGGATCCAGTCGCGGCCGGCCAGGCGCTCGTCGAGCACGCCGAGCAGGCGGCGCGACTCGGCCACATAGCGGTCGCGCGGGCGCTTGTCCTCATAGGCGGCACCGGCGAATTTATGGAAGAAGCCGAGCTGGCCGAACATCGGCCCGATCCCGCCCATCTGGAACATCAGCCATTGCAGGGCCTCGGCGCGCTCGACCGCATCCTGCGGCCAGAGCCTGCCGGTCTTCTCGGCCAGGTAGACGAGGATCGCGCCCGATTCGGCGAGCTGCACCAGGCACCCATCGGGTCCGTTCGGATCGGCAATCGCCGGGATCTTGCCGTTGCCGTTCAGCGCCAGGAAGGGCGGCTCCTTCTGCGCGTTCGTGCCGAAGTCGATGCGGTGCGCCTCGTAGGGCAGGCCGAGCTCCTCCAGCGCGATCGAGACCTTGACGCCGTTCGGCGTGGGCAGCGAGTACAGCTGCAGGCGTTCGGGGTGCTGGGCCGGATAGCGGCGCGTGATGGGCAGGTCGTTGAGCGTCATGCCCGCATTGCAGCACCGCCACCCGATAGCCCCAGTGCCCTCAGGTGAATACCCGCTGTGCATGCACGCCCAGACCGCGGGCCACCGAGGCCAGCGCGTCGCCGCGCACCCGCTCGGCCTGCGGGAACGGCGCGGCGATCGCCTCGGCCAGCGCGGCCAGGCGGCTGGAACCGCCGGTGAAATAGATCGCCTGCACCGCATCGGCTGCCACACCGGCGCGGCGCGCGGTTTCGGCGGCAGCCTGGGCGATGCGTTCGAGGTCGACGAACAGGGCTTCGCGCATCGCCTCGCGGCCATAGGGCCAGTGCAGGCCGGACTCGATCAGCGTGAGGTCGAAGTCGTGCGCCGCGGCGCCCTCGCTGAGCGCGATCTTGCCGGCCTCAGCCTGGTTCAGCAGCTCATGGCCGAGGTGGTCCTGCAGCAGGCTCATCAGGCGCTGGTGCAGGCACGGGTCTGCGTAGTCGGCGCGGCGCGCCCGCATCTCGGCGATCACGCCTGGCGTGTAGCAGCTGTTGATCAGATGCCAGCTGGCAAGGTCGTAATAGATGCCCGAGGGCACTTCGCGAGGCGGGCCATCCGGGCGGGCGGGTCCGGGAGCGCCATGGCCGAGCGCGCGCAGCGGACCGTCGAGCGCAACGCGGCGGTCGAAGTCGGTGCCGGCAATATGGATGCCGTGGTGGGCAAGGATGTCGTCGCGGCGCTCGGGCTTGGCCTTGCGCGCCGGGCCGACGCGAACCAGCGAGAAGTCGCAGGTGCCGCCGCCGAGGTCGGCGACCAGCAGCAACTGCTCGCGGTCCACGCGCTGCTCGTGGTCGAAGGCGGCCGCAATGGGCTCGAACTGGAAAGCGATCTCGGTGAAGCCGACGGCACGGGCGGCGTCGGCGAGCTGGGCCTCGGCCAGTTGGTCGCGCTCCGGCTCGTCGTCGACGAAATAGACCGGCCGGCCGAGTACCACGCGGCTCAGCGGCTCGCCCAGCCGGGCCTCGGCCTGGCGCTTCAGGCGCTTCAGGTAGCCGGCCAGCACATCGGCATAGGCGACCTGGCGTCCGCCGCCGACCTCGGTGTGGCGGCCGATCAGGTCCGAGCCAAGCAGCGACTTCATCGAACGCATCAGTCGGCCGTCATGGCCTTCCACGTAGGCGCGCAGCGCGGCGCGGCCGAAGGCGCGTGGCGGACCGTCGACATCGTGCTCGCCCTCGGCGAAGTAGAAGACCGCCGTCGGCATGGTCGGCTCGGTGCCTTCCAGTGGCAGCAATTCCATGCCGGTGGCACCTGGCAGCGCGATCGCGGAATTGGAAGTGCCGAAGTCGATGGCACAGAAAGGGGCTTGGGCCATCTCAGCAGGCTCGGTTCTCTTGGGGGGCGCGGATTCTGCCTGCGCCACTGCCCGGCGGCCTAGGGCGAACGCGAATGCTGTCTCGAAGTCGATCCGCTAATATCGGAACAGCGTTCCAACTTTCTTGTGACGCCCGGTCAAAAATGAATACACCCCGTGTCGCCGCCGTCGGCGAGTGCATGCTGGAGCTGCAAGGCCCGGCCTTCGGACAACTGCGCCAGCACTATGGCGGCGACACCTTCAACGCCGCCTGCTACCTGGCGCGCTGCAGCGAGGCCCGTGTCAGCTACGCCAGTGCGCTGGGCGACGACACGCTGAGCGATGCCTTGCTGCAGCGCTGGGCCGAGGAAAGCCTGCAACTGGACCTGGTGCGCCGCCTGCCGGGGCGCCGGCCGGGCCTGTACCAGATCGAGGTCGACGAGCGGGGCGAGCGCCGCTTCCACTTTTGGCGCGGCCAGAGCGCGGCGCGCGACTACTTCGCCTGCCTGGAGCCGACGCCGCTGGAGCAATCCGGCGAGCAGCTGGACGGGCTGCTGTTCAGCGGCATCAGCCTGGCCATCCTGCCGGACGCCGGACGCGAGCGCCTGCTGCAGCTGGCCGCCAAGATGCGCGCCGCCGGCAAGCTGGTCGCCTTCGACAACAACTACCGCCCCATCCTGTGGAGCGACGCGGCCACGGCCCGGCACTGGTTCGACCGTGCCTTTGCCGTCGCCTCGCTTGCCCTGATCACCACCGACGACCACGAAGTGCTCTACGGCCTGAGCTCGCCCGAGGCGGCCACGGCCGCGGCGCAGGCCCTGGCGGTGCCGGAGCTGGCGCTCAAGCGCGGCGCCTCGCCCACCCTGGTCGGCGGCGGCGGGCACTGGACCGAGGTAGGCACCGAGCGTGTCGCCAAGGTGGTGGACACCACGGCAGCGGGCGACTCCTTCGCCGGTGGCTACCTGAGCCGCCGCCTGCAGGGCGCCACGCCGGCCGAGGCCGCGGCCTTCGGCAACAAACTGGCGGCGCGGGTGATTCAGCATCCGGGCGCGGTGATCCCGCTGGCCGCGATGAAGGACTTGCTGTGATGCGCACGCTGCTGCTTGCGCTGCTTGTCAGCGCAGCGCAGGCCGACGACAGCCCGCTGCACGCCGCGACTTACACCCACGCCGGCTGGGCACAGACCGAGGGCGGCAACGGTGGCCGCATCGTGCGCGTGACCACGCTGGCCGCCGACGGCCCCGGCTCGCTGCGCGCCGCGCTGGACAGCAGCGGCAAGCGCACCATCGTCTTCGAGGTCGGCGGCGTCATCGACCTGGCCGGCGGCCAGCTTCGCCTGCGCGAGCCCAATGTGACCGTGGCCGGGCAGACGGCGCCGGCGCCCGGCATCACGATCATCCGCGGCGAACTGCTGGTCGCCACGCAGGACGTGATCCTGCAGCACCTCTATGTGCGCCCCGGCGCCTACGGCCGGGCCAAGCGCAGCGGCAACGACCATGACGGGCTCTCGACCGCCGACGGCGCCGCCCGCGTGATCGTCGACCACTGCAGCTTCAGCTGGGCCACCGACGAGAACATCTCGGTGGGCGGCTCGCGCTTCAAGGGCGCCACGCCCGACGACTGGCGGCAGAGCACCTCGCACGCCATCACCTACAGCCACAACCTGATCTTCGAAGGCCTGGGCGACTCGGTGCACGAGAAGGGCGAGCACAGCAAGGGCACGCTGGTGCACGACAACGCCACGCAGATCCTGCTGCTGGGCAATGTCTATGCGTCCAACCGCGAGCGCAACGCGCTGTTCAAGGGCGGCGCCTGGGGCGCGATGGTCAACAACCTGATCGTCAACCCCGGCCAGCGGGCGGCGCACTACAACCTCGTGGCGCACGAATGGGGCGACAAGCCCTGGCAGATCGGCAAGCTGAGCCTGGTCGGCAATGCCTACCGCGCCGGGCCCGACACCCTGGAGAACCTGCCCCTGTTCACGCTGGGCGGCGCAGGCGATGTGCAGCTCTTCGAGACCGACAACATCGCGCAGGACCGCCAAGGCAAGCCGCTGCCCATCACCGGGCGCTACACCAGCGGGCCGGCGCAGATCGTGCCGGTGCGCGAGCCCTATCTGCCCGCCGGCCTGCGCTGGATGGCACCCCAGCAGCTGGAAAAGCGCCTGCCCCTGCTGGTCGGCGCGCGGCCCTGGGCGCGCGACCCCATCGACTTCAAGCAGCTGTCGGACATCGTCGAAGACCGCGGCCGCATCATTGACGACGAGACGCAAAGCAGCGGCCTGCCCAAGGTGGCGGCGCCGACGCGCCGGGCCTTTGTGGAGGCCGAGTGGAACCTGGCCGACATGAGCCCCAAGGCCGGCTGGGCCTCGCTGTTCCCGGGCGGCAAGCTGCCCTGAGCCTCGGCGGGCCCGCCGCCACCCCGTGTTGAACCGAAGGAGACGACCGTGTTCAAGCGCCTGTTCCCCTGGCCCGCGCTGCTGGCCACCCTCATGGCCGGCAGCCCCGCGTTCGCGCTGGAGCTCAAGTCGGCCGATGTGCACAACGCCGACGATTACCCGACCGTGGCCGCAGTTCGCCACCTCGGCCAGTTGCTCGCCAAGAGCAGCGGCGGTCAACTGACCGTCAAGGTTTTCAACAAGGGCGCCCTGGGCAACGAGAAAGAGACCCTGGACCAGGCCAAGCTCGGCGCGCTGGCCATGACCCGCGTGCACGGCGCAGCGCTGGCCGCCATGTGCCCGAAGAGCCTGGTGCCCACCCTGCCCTTCGTATTCCGCTCGGTGGCCCACCAGCGCCAGGTTTTCGACGGGCCTGTGGGCGAAGAACTGCTGAAGGCCTGCGAACACCAGGGCTTGATCGGCCTGGCTTTCTATGACGCGGGCGCGCGCTCGATCTACGCGAAGAAGCCGGTCCGGCTTCTCGCCGACGCCAAGGGCCTGAAGGTGCGCGTGCCGCAGACCGATGTCTGGGTGGCGGCCATGGCGGCGATCGGCGCCAACGCCACGCCCATGCCCATCGGCGAGGTCTACACCGGGCTGAAGACCGGGCTCATTGACGCGGCCGAGAACAACCTGCCGTCCTACGAGGGCTTCCGCCACATGGAGGCGGCGAAGTTCTTCTCGCAGACCCAGCACGCGATGACGCCGGATGTGCTCTTCATCAGCAAGCGCGTCTGGGACAAGCTGCCGCCCGCGCAGCAGGCGCAGCTGCGCGCTGCGGCCAAGGCCTCGGTGCAGTTGCAACGCCAGCTCTGGGACGCGGCCGAGGCCAAGAGCCTGGAGCGCGCCAAGGCCGGCGGCGCGCAGATCGTCGATGTGGATCGCGAGCCGTTCCGCGCGGCCATGGCGCCGGTCTACGCGCGCTTCGTCAACACGCCGGATCTGCAGCGCCTGGTCAAGGCCATTCAAGAGACGAAGTGATGCAGGCCTACACGGCGCTGTGCGCCTTCCTGGCTCGCTGGTCGCTGCGCGCCGCCGCGCTCGGTCTGGTGGGCTTGGTGGCCTGCGTGCAATGGCAGGTGATCGGCCGCTACCTGCTGAACGACACCCCCGTCTGGACCGAGCCGGTGGCGCTGATGCTGGTGCTCTACATCACCGCGCTGGCCGTGGCCGTGGGCGTGCGCGACGCCGGCCACCTCGGGCTGGAGAGCTTCGTCGCGCTGCTGCCTGAGAAGGCGCAGCGCGTGGCCGAGTTGCTGATCCAGCTTCTGGTCGCGCTCTTCGCCGTGCTGATGGCGGCCAGCGGCTGGGAATGGATGCAGCTCAAGTGGAACGAGCCCAAGCCCATCCTCGGTGTGCCCGAGGCCCTGGACTACCTGCCTCTGCTGATCGGCGGCGGGCTCATCCTGATGTTCTGCATCGAGCACCTGATTGCGCTGTGGCGCCACGAGGAAGTGAAGCCTGCGGGCGTCTGAACCATGGAACTCTGGATCCTCGGCGGCAGCTTTTTGCTGCTCCTGCTGCTCGGCGTGCCCGTCGCCTTCTCCATCGGCCTGGCCTCCATCGCCGCCATGGTCGCGGCCGACCTGCCCATTGCCCTGGTCTTCCAGAAGATGGTCGGCGGCATGCAGGTGTTCTCCTTCCTCGCCATTCCCTTCTTCATCTTCGCCGGCGAGCTGATGCTGCACGGCGGCATCGCGGAGCGCATCGTCACGCTGGCCAATCGCCTCGTCGGCCATGTGCGCGGCGGCTTGGGCATGAGCAACGTGCTGGGCTGCACGCTCTTCGGCGGCGTGGCCGGCTCGCCGTTGGCCGATGTGTCGGCCATGGGCTCGGTGATGATTCCGATGATGAAGCGCGAGGGCTACGACGCCGACTACGCGGTCAACGTCACCACGCATGCGAGTCTGGTCGGCGCGCTGATGCCGACCTCGCACAACCTCATCATCTATGTGCTGGCGGCCTCCGGCATCGCCGCCGTCTCGGTCTTCAGCCTGATCCTCGCGGCGCTGATTCCGGCGCTGATCCTGACCGTCGCCAACCTCGTCGCCGCCTATGGCGTAGCGGTCAAGCGCGGCTACCCCACGCATGGCCAGTTCCCCGGCTGGGGCGCGGTCGGTGTTGCCTTCGTGGCGGCACTGCCCGGCCTGCTGGTGGTCGTCATCATCCTGACCGGCATCCTGAGCGGCGTGTTCACCGCCACCGAGTCGGCCGCCACGGCGGTCTGCTGGGCGCTGCTGGTCACGCTGCTGGTCTACCGTTCTTTGAGCTGGCGCGGTTTCCTCGAAGCCTGCGCCAAGGCCGCCAAGACGACCGGCGTGGTGCTGCTGCTGATCGGCATCTCGGCCGCCTTCGGCTACTTCATGGCGCTCTACGAAGTGCCGCAGAAGACCGGTGAGCTGCTGCAGTCCGTCAGCGGCAACAACCCGTGGCTGATCTTCCTGCTGGTGAACCTGCTGCTGTTCGCGCTCGGCACCTTCCTGGACATGGCGGCCACCATCCTGATATGCACACCGATCTTCCTGCCCATCTGCCAGCAGGCCGGCATGGACCCGACGCAGTTCGGCATCATGATGCTGCTCAACTGCGCGCTGGGCCTGAACACGCCACCGGTGGGCAGCACGCAGTTCGTCGGCTGCGCGATCGGCGGGGTGTCGGTGGGGCAGGTCATGCGCAGCATCCTGCCCTTCTACGGCGCGCTCGGCGTGACGCTCTTGGCGGTCACCTACATCCCGGTGCTCTCGCTCGGGCTGCCCAGGCTGCTGGGCAACTGAGCTCTGTTACAACCCGGGCGACTTTCGAGATCGCCTGCCTGTGACCGCCGCCGCTGCCGACTTCCGCTTCGGGGACTGGCTGGTTCGCCCCGCCAGCCTGGTGCTGCAGCGCGGCGACCAAACCGTCCCGCTCGAACCCCGCCTGATGCAGGTGCTGGTGCTGCTGTGCAGCGCGCCCGGTCAGGTCTTCAGCGCCGACGAGTTGCTACAGCGCTGCTGGGACGACGCCGAGCTCGGCGACAACCCGGTGCACAAATGCCTGGCCCTGCTGCGCAAGGCCCTGGGTGATTCGGCCAGCAGCCCGCGCTACATCCGCACGCTGCGCCGCCAGGGCTATTGCACGGTGGCCGCGGTCGAGGTGCTGGACGCGCCGGCGCCCGCCACGCCCTGGACCGGCGACTCGCCCTTCGTCGGCCTGCGCCCCTTCGATGCCCGCCATGCGCCGGTGTTCTGCGGCCGCAGCGCCAGCGTGCAGCAGCTGGCCGACAGCCTGGCGCTGCAGATCGACCATGCCGGCCCCACGCTGCTGCTGGGCGCCAGCGGCAGCGGCAAGAGCTCGCTGGTGCAGGCCGGGCTGATCCCGCGCCTGCTGCAGGGCAGCGGCGGCGCCTCACTGCTGGCCAGCAGCGCCGGCCTGCAGCTGGACGAGATCGTCGCCGAGCGCTGGGCCCAGGAGTTCGCCAGCGTGCTGCTCGACCTGGAGCGGGGCGGTGAGCCCTGCTTCGCCGGCCATAGCGCCGATTCGCTGGCCGCGCTGCTGCTGCGCCCACCGGCCGAGGGTGAGCCCGACCCGCTGCAGCAGGCCCTGCCCGCGCCGCGACCCGGCCAAGGCCATGTGCTGCTCTGGCTGGACAAGTTCGAGGCCTTGCTGAACCCGGCCCAGGGTCTGCATGCGGTGCTGCCCGAGGTGCTCGCGCTGCTGCAGCGCCTGTCGGCCTGCCCCGGCCTGCTGCTGCTGCTGATCTGCCGCAACGACTACTACCCGGCGCTGGCCCAGCAGGCCTGGCTGCTGGACAGCAAGCGCTGGGGCGGCCATGTCGACCTGGCGCGGCCGCATGCGGCCGAGCTGGCGCAGATCCTGCGGCAGCCGGCACAGATCGCCGGCCTGCGCTACGGGCTGGACGCGCAGGGCCGCCGGCTCGACGACCTGCTGCTCGCCGAGCTGCAGCAAGGCCCCGATGCGCTGCCGCTGCTGCAGCACATGCTGGCCGCGCTGTACGAACGCCGCAGCCCCGAGGGCGAGCTGCGCGTCGCCGACTACCTGGCGCTGGGTGGACTGGAGGGCGCGATCGCCGCGCACGCCGAGGCCATGGTCACGCAACGGGCCGAGGCCGAGCAGCGCGCGCTGCCCGGCGTGCTGGCCCGCGTCGTCGTCATCGGCGAGGACGCCGAGGCCTGCACCAGCCAGGCGGCGCGCTGGCGCGAGCTGGGCGACGAGGCCGACCGCGGCCTGGTGCGCGCACTGATCGAGGCGCGCCTGTTCACCGCCTGCCTGGTGCAGGGCGAGCCGGGCTTCCGGCTCAGCCACGAGGCCTTGCTGCGGCGCTGGCCGCGGGTGGTCGAATGGATCGCCTCTCACCTGCAGGCGCTGCGCACCCGCGCCCGCCTCGAGGCCGGCGCGCAGCGCTGGGCCGAGCAAGGCGCGCGCAGCGACCAGCTGATCCCCCGCGGCCGCCTGCTGGAAGAGGCCGAGGGCCTGCTGGCCCACGGCCTGCCGCTGAGCGCCACGCTGCGCCAGCACATCGCCGACTCGGCGCAACGCGCACGCCGCCAGCGCCTGCAGTCGCGGGGGCTCTGGGGCAGCCTGGCCGTGCTGGCCATCGTGGCCTCGGTGCTCGCCGGCCTGGCGCAGCGCAATGCCAGCGAGGCCGCCGAACAGCGCGAAGCCGCCGAAGGCCTGATCGGCTTCATGGTGGGCGACATGGCCGACGCGCTGCGCCCGCTGGGCCGGCTCGATGTGCTGGAGCGCATCAGCGACCGCGCGCTGGACCAGCTCGGCCATGCCAGCGACGCCGGCAAGCCGGAGACCGAGCTGCAGCAGGGCCGCGCGCTGCTGGTGCTGGCCGAGGTCGCCTACGGCCGCGGCCAGGCCGAGCAGGTCCGCGAGGCCCTGGTCCGCGCTGGCGAACGCCTGCAGCCGCTGAACGCGCTGCGCGAACCCAAGGCCCTGGCCCAGCAGGTGCAGACCCAGCTCGGCGCGCTGGCCTTCTGGCACGGCCAGTTGGCGCTGGACCAGGGCCGCACTGCCGACGCCGAGCAGGCGTTCCGCGACTACCTGGCGCACAGCCGCACGCTGATGCAGCTCGACCCCGAGGACCGCCGGGCCTGGATCGAGCTGTCCTATGCGCAGAACACCCTGGGCACCATGGCGTTGGGGCGGCGCGAGTTCGAGGCCGCGGTGCAGTTCTTCACCGAATCCCTGGGGCTCAAGCGCCGCGCGCTGGCCGTGCAGTCCGAGGACGGCGAGCTGCGCGCCGACCTCGCCGACACCCTCTCCTGGCTCGGCTCGGCGCAACTGCGCCAGGGCCGCCCCGCCGCTGCCCGCGACGCCTATGCCGACGAATCGGACCTGCTCGAACGCCTGCATGCCGAGCAGCCGCAGGCGGGACGCTGGATGAACCGCCTGGCCGGCGCCCGCCATCGCCTGGCCGAGCTGCAGGCGGTACTGGACGAGCTCGAGGCCGCCCGCGACAACATGCTGCGCGCCGAGCGCCTGGCGCAGCGTGCGCTCGCGCTGGACCCCGACAACCTCGGACTGGTGGTCGATCTGCACCGCGTCCGCCTGGATCTCGGCCTGCTGGAGCGCCGGGCGGTGCCGGCCGCCACCCGCGAGGCAATGCGCGAGGCCCTGGCCCGCAACCCCAGCGACCTGCGCCTGCGCCTGCTGGCGCTGCGTGCGCTGGTCGCCGAGGAGCCGGCGGCCGAACTGCCCGCGGAGCTGCTGCCCGGCCTGGACGGCCTGCACTACGGCCTGCCCGGCTATGCGCAGGCCCTGCTGCTGCAGGCCGAGCATTGGCAGCGCCAGGGCGACTCGGCGCGCATGCGCCAGCGCTGCGAGCAGGTCATCGAGCTGCTGGCGCCTCGCCAGGCCGAGTCCCGCGACCACCGTCTGCTGCTGCGCTGGGTGCAGGCCCGGCAGTGCCTGGAACAGCCGGCCGACGAGCCCCTGGCACGGCTGCGCGCCCAGGGCGTGCAAGCGCCGGACTGCCGGCTCGGTCGCTGCGCCGAGAAAACCCAAACCAACCGTTTTATCCCCAGCGCAAAGGAGCATCCATGAACCCCCTCGAACAACAGGCCGTAACGGTTACCGTGACGATTACCGGGAGTTTGTCCAATCTGGTCTGGAATGCCAGTCCGGATCCGCTGGAGGTCGACGATGAAAACCTCATCACCTACCAGTTGGTCAACCAGAGCGGCAGCCCGCTGGCCTTTTGCGACGTGGAAATCTCGCCGAGCAGCCCGCAGTTCCAGGTCCAATCGATCCGCGCGAACCGCATCGAGCTGCTCGACCAGGACCTGAGCCCCGGCAATTTCGCCGTCTACCTGTGGGTGCTGGACCGCGGCGGCAACCGCCATCGCAGCCCGGATCCGCAGGTCATCAACCGCCCATAAACGGGGATTACCCTTGGTTTTTCCCCTTAAACAGCCCTCGTAAGGTGGCCGGAAGGTGAAAAACCGGGCCGAGGCCTAGGCTTCGGTCCATGCTGTCGTCACTCAAAGCCTGCCTGAAGGCGCTCCGCCAGTTGCTGGCGGAGCGCCTGGGGCTGGCCACGCACCGCACCCTCGCCGCCAACCCGCCGGCGCCCCCCGCGCCCTCGCGGACGGCCTGCGACGATCCTTTGTGCGGGGTGCTGGAGCTGAGTTATCCCAGGGAAGACGAAAAGCATCTGCAAACCCAGTCCGTGTGGATTCGCGTCGACACGAGAAAACTGATGCAGAGATTGTGCGAAAACCCCGATATCGATCTCGACGCGCTGCAGGGAACACCCCGCGCCAAACCGGCGACGGAAACCCCGGCGCTCAGCCCGCCGCTGCCCTGTTCGGAGCCGGCGCAAAGCGATTGGCACGAGAAGGTTCGCCTCGTCACGCAAGCGCCGCCGGCGGCCAAACGCGTCGGTCGCCGCCCACCGCCGCCCACCCATCACTGAGGCCTGGCGCCCGCAGCGGGTACAAGTGCGCATGAAGCGCCGCACCCTGCTGCTCGCCGCACCGACCGCCTCGGTCGGCCTGAGCACCCTGACCAGCCCGCCGGCCCGGTCCCAGGACCTTGATGCCGTGCTCGCCGAACGCTTGGCCAGCTACCGGCCCCGACTGGCCTGGCGCGAGGGACCGGATTGGCGCGAAACCGCGCTGCGTGCCGCCCGCCAGCACATCCTGCAGCCCGGCGACGACGGCAGCCCGCTGGCCGCGCGGCGCCTCGCCGTCGAGGACCGCGGCGATCACCTCGCCGAGCGCCTTGAACTGCGCATGAGCCTGGGCGACCGCGCGCCAGCGCTCTGGCTGCGACCCAAGCGCCCCGGCCCGCACCCCGCGGTGCTGCTGCTGCACGACCATGGCGCGCGCTTCGACATCGGCGCCGAAAAGCTGGTTGAGCCGCTGGCGGCGGAACCGGCGTCGCGCCGCGAGGCCGCCGGCGCCTGGGCGCAGCGCCATTTCGACGGGCGCTTCATCGGCGCCGAACTGGTACGCCGCGGCCATGCGGTGTTGGCTGTCGACGCGCTCGGTTGGGGCGGCCGTTCCCGGCCGGGTTTCGCTCGCGACGACCAGCAGGCCCTGGCCGCGCAACTGCAGCAGCTCGGCCCGCACTGGGCCGGCGTGATCGCCAGCGACGATGCGCGCAGCCTGCGCTGGCTGCGCGAGCAGCCGGAAGTGGATGCCGGGCGCCTCGCGGTGCTCGGCTTCTCGATGGGTGCGTTCCGCGCCTGGCAGCTGGCGGCGCTGGACGAAGGCGTGGCGGCCTGCGTCGCCGCGCACTGGATGGCGCCACGCCGCGACGGCCTGCTGCGGCCCGGCGAGCACACGCTGCAGGGACAGTCGGCCTTCGCAATGCTGCACCCCGGCTTGGCCGGCCTGATGGACCACCCGGACGTCGCCGCGCTGATCGCGCCGCGCCCGCTGCTGCTGATCGCGTCGCCCGAGGACCGGCTGTTCCCCTTCGACGCGGTGCAGCGGGCCGCCGCTCAGCTCGCCGCCGCCTGGCCGGCCAGGGCGCACGATCGCTTCCGCTTCGCCGCCCTGCCCGGCGGTCATCGTTTTGGCGAAGCGGCCCAGAGCCTGACCTGGGACTGGCTCGCCACCGTGCTGTGAATTCAGCAAAGAAAGCTAGAGAAGGTGACCGGTACGCCGCGTTTCAGTGCATGAACGAGCGATATCGGGGCATCGCGACGGCCAGAGCGTCGCCCCGGCGTCAAAGAAGCACGGGTTTACCCTGGCATGGGGATTGCACTAGGTAGAGCGCCGGGGTGACCGATCCCGGATCAACCAGGAGCAGTACCCATGAAGACCTCTTCCTCGACCTCTTCCTCCCCCCGCCTGTCGGCCTACCTGGCGGCCCTGCTGGCCAGCGTGTCGATGCTGGCGCTGAGCCCGGTGCAGGCGGCCGCACCGATCGACCGCAGCACCCTGCAAGCCGCCGAAGGCGGCTATGTGCTGGCCGATGGCCGCACGCTGAACCTGCGCGTGCTCTCGCGCAGCGTCGAAGTGAACATGAACGAAGAGAGCGTCGAGCGCTGGCGCGCCGAGTCGGAGTCGGTGCTGATCAGCCCGGACCGCCGGCACCGCCTGCACCTGCATCGCAGCAGCAACGGCACCGTCGACCGCGTGTCGCTGGAAAGCCCGCGCGGGCTCTGAGCCCGCGCCAAGGAGCAAGCCCGCCTCGCCCCTGCCCACCAGGAGCGGGGTGGGTCCGGCCCCGGCGGGGTGGTGCATCGCTTCGCACCGCCACACCGCCGGGGCTTTGCTTCTTCTAGGCCCAGGCCCGGGTTGACCCCCAGCGGGAAAGCCCTCCGCTCATCTGCGGGGGAATTTGAACCGTCGTTTTAGCGACAAATTTACACAATCGCGCTCCGCCCCTCGGTTCGCAGTCAGGAACCGCCGGGCCTCCCAGACCCACCCCGCCCGAGGAGACGACGCGATGATGAACAAGACTTGGAAACGCTGGCTGCAGCCCCTGGCACTGGGTGCCCTGCTGCTGGGCCTGCAAACCGGCGCAACGGCCGCCAGCTTCAGCCGCTTGGTGGTGTTCGGCGACAGCCTGTCCGACACCGGCAACACCCGCGCCTCTATTCCCGGCGGCAATCTGCCGATCATTTCGGTGCCGGCCGGCTATGGGAACAACGGTCGCTTCTCGAACGGCAACGTCTGGCACGAGTCCCTCGCCCCGCTGCTCGGCGTGGGCACGGCGACCAACTCGCTGACCAGCGGCGCCAACAACTACAACTACGCCTACGGCGGCGCGCGCATCGACACCGCGACCGGCCCGTCCACCGGCCTGCTGACCCAGTACAACCAGTACAACAGCCGCGTCGGCGGCGTGTCCGACGCCAACGCCCTGTTCGTGGTCTGGGGCGGCGGCAACGACATGCGCGACCTGGTCGGCAACGCCAACCCGCTGGCCGCCATCGGTGCCAAGCTGTCCAGCCTGGAGCAGATGCTGACCAATCTGATCGGCACCGGCGCGACCAACTTCCTGATCCCCAACCTGCCCGATCTCGGCCTGATCCCCGAGAACCGCGGCACCGGCAACCAGGCCAACGCCAGCGCCGTCACCCGGGCCTGGAACGAAGGCCTGCTGGAGATGCTGACCGGCCTGTCGGGCATGGCCTCGTTCTATCACCTGGACGTGTTCTCGGCCTTCAACGACATCCTCGACAACCCGAGCACCTACGGCTTCACGAACACCACCGGCCAATGCCGCTCGACCGGCGGCAGCTTCTTCAACCCGACCGAGATCAGCTGTGCGAACGCCGACAGCTGGGTGTTCTGGGATGCCATCCACCCGACCCGTGCCGCCCACGCCGTGCTGGGCAATGCCGCCTACAACCTGCTGGTGAACGGCTCGCCGCTCAGCCAGGTGCCGGTGCCCGCCACCCTGCTGCTGGCCCTGCTGGCCCTGGGCCTGATGGGCGGTGCCCGCCGCCTTCAGGCGCAGCCGCGCGGTACCCCGGCACTGCCGGCGCTCGCCGCCTGAGTCCGTCCGCCGCCGCTGCCGCCCGCCCTCAGGCGGCGGCAGCCGGCTTGCGGTAGACCAGCACCTTCAGCGATTTGCTCTCATCCGCATCAGCGAACACCGGCGGATTCGGCAGGCGCCGCAGCAACTCCAGCTGCGGCGCCTGTTCCGCCATCTGGGCCTGCAACCAGTCGGGGCCGAGCTTGGGACTGTTCAAGCAAACCAGCGCCTCGCCGCCCGGCGCCAGCAGGTCAGGGAGGCGGCGCATCAGGCGTGCGTAGTCCTTGGTCGCCACGAAGCTGCCTTTCTGGAAGCTGGGCGGATCGGCGATCACCAGCTCGTACGGCCCACCGCGGCTCAGCTTGCCCCAGCTCTTGAACAGGTCGTGGGCCAGAAAGCTGGCGCCGTGCTGCGCCCCTCGGTGACCGATCACCGGCAAGTCGTTCAGTTCGTGGTTGCGCCGGCCCAAGGCCAGTGCGCCGGGGCTCATGTCCACGTTCACCACATCCAGCGCACCGCCTTGCAGCGCCGCCACCGAGAAGGCGCAGCTGTAGGCGAAGAGGTTGAGCACGCGCGCACCGGGGCGAGCGGCGCAGAAGGCCCGCACGTAGCGACGGCCCTCGGCCATGTCCAGGAACAGCCCGTGGTTCTGGCCGCGCTGCAAATGCACGCCGTAGCGCGCGCCGTCTTCCTCGACGACATGCGGTTCGGGTACGGCGCCGGCCATCAGGCGCGTCGTCGGGCGTTCATCGCCCCCCACCTGCCGCCCCTGGTAGAGCCAATTCAGGGTCTGGCCCGGTGACCAGACGGCAAGACGCGCTCCCAGCAATGCCTGGATCTCGGCCAACTCGAGCTCGCTCAGCGCCTCCTCGAAGCTGGTGAGCAGGAAGCAGGGCGGGTAGCAGTCCAGGGTCAGATGCTCGAAACCGGGGTGCAGGCCGCCCCGGCCGTGGAACAGGCGTTGGGCGCCGGCAGGGAGGCGCTCATGGCGGGCGAGGGCGTCGGAGATCGGGGCAGGCATGTCGCGTGAGAGTCTAGTGAGGACGCCGCAGCCAGCGCCTCCCGGGGAGCCCCCTGGTCTTGATCGGCGCCAGCAAGCTCGGATGCAAGTGCGAGTGCGGCAGGCCGCGTGGTGATTTCCTTCAAGACGCGGAGGGCCGGCCTGCCTAGGCTGCGAGCCTGTTCCACCTCGCCCCTCGAAGGCCCGCATGAACCCTGCGTCCTCGGAAGTTCTCGCCATGGCCAGCTTCGCCCTGGCGGCCTCGCTGTCCCCTGGCCCCGTCAATCTGCTGACCCTGCGCGCCGGCGCGCGCCACGGAACGGCCAGCGGTCTGCGCATGGCCTGGGGTGCGACCCTGGGCTTCACGGCGCTGCTGCTATTGGCTGGACTGGGCCTGCAGTCGGTCTGGGCCGACTTCCCATGGCTGCAGAAGCTGCTGCGCTACACCGGCATCGCCTTCCTGCTCTGGATGGCCTGGCAACTGGCCCAGGACGACGGCAGGCTGGACCCCGAGGGCACAGGCCCCGAGCGTCGCGGGGCCTGGATCGCCGCGCTCGCGCAATGGCTGAACCCCAAGGCCTGGCTCGCGGCGCTGGCCGGCGTGGGCCTGTTCACCACGGCAGCCGGCGGTCTGGACCAGTTGCTGCGCTTTGCCGCCGTCTACGCCGCGGTCTGCCTGGCCTCGATGACCTGCTGGGCGCTGGCCGGCGCCTGGCTGGGTACGCGCATCCGCGGCGGTACGGGGCTGCGCCGCCTGAACCGCGTGCTGGCCGCGCTGCTGCTCCTCAGCGCGCTGGGCCTGCTGCTCTGAGCTGGCGGCGGTACGCGCCCGGCGTGCAGGCATGTCGGCGCTGCCAGTGGCGCTGCCAATGCGCCTGGTCGGCAAAGCCAGTGGCTGCGGCCACTTCGGCCAGCGGCAAATCGCCCGTGCGCAGCAGCGCGCGGCTGCGCTGCAGGCGCAGATTCGTCAGATACGCATGCGGAGTCAGACCCGTGCCGGCGCGGAAGACGCGCGTCAACTGGTTCGGCGACAGCCCGACGGCCTGCGCGAGACAGGCCAGGCGCAGGGGCTCGGCGTAGCGGGCCTGCAGCAGTTCGATGGCACGGCGCAGGCGGGTGTCGTCACGGTGGGCGGGCCCGGATGCCCCCGGCCGGCCCTGCGCCGCCGGCAGCAGTGCAGCGAAGAAGTCCAGACAACGCTGCTCGCGCTCGAAGGCATCGGTGCCGTCCAGGCTGCGCAGCAGTTGCCGGAAAGCCTGCGCCAACGCGGGGCGGCGCAGCAGGCTCGCGGCCAGCGGGCGCAGGCGGCTTTCGCCCTCGGCCTGCAGGCCCGCCAGCCAGACCGGGTCCACGTAGAGCATGCTGTAGGCCCAGGGCCGCGCTGCGTCCTGGCTGCGGCAGGCGTGCACCGCGCCAGGGTTCATCAGCACCAGGTCGCCGGCGCCCACGCTCCATTCCTGCGCGCCATTGCGGTAGTGGCTGCGCCCGCTCTCGATCAAGCCGACCGAGAACTCCGCATGGCTGTGCAGGCCGTAGCAGAGCGCGCGACCATCGCGGGTGGCGCGCAGCTCCAGCTGCGGCAGCGCGGGGTCGGCCCAGAAACGTTGCGATGCGGACGCAGGCATGATGGCGCTCAGCATAGGTTCTGCAAGAAAAGCACCGACGTCGATGTCCCCACCGCCCCGCTTCCGCCCCCATGGTTCGACCCGCGTGCAGGTCGAGGGCGCGCTGCTGGTCACCGATCTGGTCGGGCCCTTCAATCTCGATTGCTACAACCTGTGGGCGCGACTGGCGGTGCCGGCGCTGCAGCAGATGGCGACCCAGGGGCGCACCGTTTCGCTGGTGCGCTTCCACGAATCGGCGCTCACGCAGCCCGAGGTGCTGCCGCGCATGCAGGCGGCCACGCGCACCGCGGTGGCCACGCTGGGCCTGTGCGCGATCGCCTTCGTGGTCCCACCCGAGCTTGAGGCCGCGTTCCTGGCCCGCCAGGTCTACGAGCCCTGGCACGAGGGCGTGGTGCCATTCCGCGTCTTCGACACCGAGCCCGAGGCGCGGGCCTGGCTGGCGCGGCAATTGGCTGCTGATCAAGCGCCCGGCTGATCCGCTCGGTCGGCCGAGCCTGCGGGCTGATGCGCCGCGGCTGCGGACCGTCACATCCCGCTGGGTCCGCGCGCGGTACGAGGCCATGCTGTGCACCTTAGCTCGCTCGGCACCAACATGCCGCATCGCCACCCTCGACAGGAACCACCGCCCCAAGATGACCAAGATCCCCAGCTTCCTCTCCGGTTTCGCCAGCTGCGCTGTCGCGCTCACCGCGTTCACCCTGCTCACCGGCGCCAAGGCCCCGGCGCCCCACTTCGAAGAGATCAACGTCGGCCGCATCAATGTGCGCGAACCCGACGGCACCTTGCGCATGGTCATCTCCAACCGCGCGCAGTTCCCCGGCGCGCCCTGGAAAGGCGAGGAGATTCCGCGCCCCGACCGTCGCGAGTTCGCCGGCATGCTGTTCGTCAACGACGAGGGCACCGAGAACGGCGGCCTGATCCAGAAAGGCAAGCTGGGCCTGACCGGCAAGGCCGACGCCGGCCTGAGCCTGACCTTCGATCGCTTCCGTCAGGACCAGGTGCTGCAGCTGCTGCATGCCGAGCAGGGTGGGCAGACGATGAGCATGCTGTCCATCAACGACGAGCCGCCGCATGCCCCGGCCGATGCCAAGCAGCGCATGCAGCGCATGGACGAAGCCGACCGCCTGCCGCGCGAGCAGCGCAAGGCGGCCTACGACCAGCTCAAGGCCGAAGGCCTGATGCCGGCCAATCGCGTGCGCCTGGGCACGACGCGCGACCGCGCCTCGGCGCTGACCCTGTCGGATGCCGAAGGCCGGCCGCGCATGCGCCTGATGGTCAGCGCCGACGGCCAGCCGGTCATTCAGATGCTGGACGACAAGGGCAAGGTGGCCAAGGCGATCGGCCTGGACTGAACGGATGCGCGGACCGGGCTGCGCCGGCTCCGGTCCCGCGTCACTTCATGGCCGCCAGGAGCTCTTGCAGCGCACGCAGAACCTCGGCACGCTGAGGACCATGCACCGGAACCTGCGAGACATCGGCAATCTCCAGCAACTGCACGGGTTTGCCAGCCTCGCGCAAGGCCTTGGCCAGATCGCGGCTGTGCGAGGGTGCAAGGCGCGCATCGCGGGCGGGGTGCACCAGCACCATGCGTGATGGCAGACGCTCGACCTGCTGCGTGAGCGAATGCCGATAGAGCTGCAAGGTACTGTAGTCACCGAAGCCGATGCGCGCTTCGCGGCGCATCGCAGAGCCATAGTGGTCCAAGATGGCACGGTTGGCCAGGTCGCCGAGGTCGCTCGGAGTAGCGACCACCAAGGCAGCCGCAAATGGGCTGGGTGCGTTGCCGTCCAGCAGGGCATAGGCGTTGAAGTACTGGCTGAGCAACAGCACACGCTGGCGGTCGAAGAGGCCGCGTTCCAGCACCAGGCCCAGGGCTTTCAGCTGCACGCCGCGAAGCTCCGCGGCGCTTTCAATGAAGCCCTGGTTTGTGCCGCCACTGTGCTGCAAGCCCGAGGGGACGGCCACGGCCCATCCCTGGCCGAGCAACCAGGGAATCAAAGGCCGGAAGACCCCGCGGTCTCCCGCGCCGCTAAGCGCGCAAGGTGAACACCAGACCAGAGGCAAGGAGCCGGCTGCCGGCTCAGCCGGCAGAAAGACCTCGATCTGTCCGCCTCCCCCGAGATTCATGCGCTGGCGCGACATGGGCAGGCGCTCGGGCAAGCCGGGCCAGGTGGACAGCAGGGGGTCGAGCTGACCTTGGCTCCGTGTGCCGAGCCAATAGCGCGCCGGCTCGTCGAAACCTTCCGTGTGCAGCAAATAGCGGTCGCCCCGCCAGTCCAGCACCCAGGGATTGCTACCCGGCATGGCCGACCGCAACCCGGCCTGCAGGGCAGCCAGACGATCGGCCCAGAAGAACTGCTGCTCGCCATCCGACACGCCGACCGCGGCACCGTCCGGGGCGCGACGAATCAGCCAGTTGGCCTGAGCAATCTCGGGCGCATCGCTGACCAGTTCCGGGGCCGCGGCCTCGTCGGCCAGGTTCAGGCGCAGCACCGCCTGACGCCCCTGGTAGGGCCCACGCACATAGAAGCGCTGAAGCTGGTCCCCGAAACCCAGCGGTACCCATTCCTGCGTGCTGGTCTCAGCGTCCACGCGCAGCAGATGCCGCCAGCCTGATTGCGCATCCGGCCGGTGCAGCATCTCCAGGCGCTCACCGCGCCGACGCAGCACCACACGCACAACGCTTTTTGCATCGGCCCAGAAGCGGACTGCGCCCTCCACCGGTGCGGCCGCCCGCTTGCGCTGAGCGCTGCGCGTGTCGATCTCGACCACGCCAGAATCTTCCTGGGCGCTCCTGTCCTCGGCCACCTGATGCAAAAGCCGATCCGGGTCGGTCAGCGGCCCGTCGATTCGGTGGCCGCGGCGATTCGTCCAGCTGACCGCCAGGCCCTTGCCCCCATAGAGATTGACCAGCTGACCCTCGCCTTTGGCGCCGACGATCAGCAATTCGCTCTGCGCATAGTCTTTGGGATCGTCGCCGCCGCCGAACTCGCGAGAGAGCAGCAGGCGCTCCTCGTCCAGCCAGTCAATCCAAGCGATCTGGAAGCTGCTGCCTTCCGTGCGGTAGACAGGCGTGAATTTCGCCTCCGCGCGACGACGGACCAGCACCATCTCTCCGCCGTTCTGACGCAGCACCAGCGCGTAGGACTCGCCGCTGGGCGACAGGCGGAGTTGCGAAAGCTGGGGCTCCGTGGTGAGGGCGGCGATCGAAAGAGTCTCCGCCGCCGCCCCCGGCCAGCAAGCCAGACACAGATAGGCCGCAGCCAGCCAATGCCAAATCTTCATCCCTGTACTCGCTCTATGTGGTGGTTTTGGACGGCGGCGATTGTGCTGGGTGCTGGTCTGCACAAAGCCCAGGAAACCCTGCCGCATTCAGCCACTTGAGAGCGGCGTGCAAGCGACCTAGACGTTCAACCTGGGTTGATACCCTGCTTCGCCGCACTTGGGTCCTAGGAAATCCCTGTGGTTCGGCGCCTGGCTGCAATCGCGGGCATTTCCTTTAGAGTGGGTCAAAGCCTCCGCCCCGGGCGGAGGATTCGCAGGAGCCCCGATATGCCGAACGCATAAGAACAAGATCGGCCGGGCGCCTCGCGATGGCGCCCGGCTTGTGCATCAAGTGTTTCGCCTGACCCCGGCCCTGGTCGCCGCGGTCACTGCCCGCCGAAAGCTTCTGCCTTGAGCTTGTCCAGCACCGAGCCTCGCACCAGCCCCCAGCCTCCGGGGGGCGCGCCAGCGGCCCTCACCGCGGCGCCAGCCGTGGCCGTGGTGCTCGGCAGCGAGGCGCAACCCCAGTTCTCCGCGGCCCGCCGCGTGCTGCTGGCGCAGGCCGCGGCGCTGTCCCATGGTCGCGCGGCGGTCGCCGCAACGGCCTTCGCCACCGAGCTGGCCGCGCAGTTCGGCTGCAGCCGGGTCGTCGTCGGCTTCCTGCGCGGTGCGGTGGTCGAGCTCAGCGCGGTCTCGCAGGGCGGCGGCGATGCGCTGGTCGGCGAGGCCTTCGAGGGCGTCGCCGCGGCAATGGACGAAGCCTTGTCGCAGGGGAGCAGCGTGCACCTGCCGGCCGACGATCGCCAGGGCCGCCCGCTGATCCGCCATGCGCATCTGCGCTGGCAGCAGCGCCAGGGTGGCTCGGTGCTCAGCGTGCCGCTGCTGCATGCCGGCGAGCCGGTCGGCGCGATCGCCTGCGAGTGGGCGGCTCCGCGCCAGGACATCGAGCAGTTGGCGCTGCAGATCGAGGACCTCGCCGCCTTTTGCGGGCCGGTGCTGCATCTGCTGCACGAGCGCGACCGCCCCTGGTACCAGCGCGTTGCGCGGGCGTGGCGGCGCCTGCGCGCGCGGCTGCGCGACCGCAGCGAGCGCCGGCTGCGCATCGGCCTGGCCGCTTCGGTGCTCGCGTTGCTCGGGCTGGGCGCGGTGCCCATGCCCTTCGACGTGGCCGGCCGCGCGCGCGTGGAGGGCGAGCAGCAGCGCGCGCTGGTCGCGCCGGCCGACGGCTTCCTGAAGGCGGTGCATGTGCGGCCCGGCGACAGCGTGCGCGCCGGCCAGGTGCTGGCCGAGATGGCCGATCAGGACCTGCTGCTGGAGCGGCAGCGCTGGGCCAGCGAGCTGGCCCAGCAGGAGAGCGCCTATGCCGCAGCGACCGCGCGCACCGACCGCGCGCAGATGGTCACCGCGCTGGCCCGCGCCGACCAGGCGCGCGCGCAGCTGGCGCGTACCGAGGCGCAGATCCAGCGCGCGACCCTGGTCGCGCCCTTCGACGGCATCGTGCTGCAGGGCGATCTGTCGCAGTCCATCGGCGCACCGCTGGAGCGCGGCAAGCCGCTGCTGACGGTGGCACCGGACGCCCGCTACCGCATCGTCGTCGAGATCGACGAGCGCGATGTCGCCGCCGTCGCGGTCGGCCAGCGCGGCGCGCTGTCGCTGGCCTCGCAGCCCTGGCAGCGCCTGCCGCTGCAGATCCGCCGGGTCACGCCGGTGGCCCGCGCCACCGACGGTCGCAATGTGTTCGAGGTCGAGGCCACGGTGCAGGCCGGCAACGCGGCGGTGCGACCGGGCCTGGAGGGCGTGGCGCGCTTCGAGGTCGGCAAGCGGCCGCTGCTGTGGACCTGGACGCACCGGCTGGTCGACTGGCTGCGTCTGCAGCTCTGGATCTGGTGGGGATGACATGAGCCTGCAGCAGGCCGCCACGCCGCCGGAGCCGCTGTTCAGCGCGCGCTGGCACCGCGTTGCCGGCCTGTGCCCGCGGCTGCGGCCGCAGGTCGAGCTGCGCCGGCAGGTGCAGCGCGGCGTGGACTGGTTCCTGATCGTCGACAGCAGCGCCGACGAGGTGCGTCGCATCAACCCGGCGGCCTACCAGCTGGTCGGCCGCTTCGATGGCCGCACGCCAGTTCAGCAGCTCTGGGAAGCCCTGCTGGAGGCAGCGCCCGAACAGGCGATGACGCAGAACGAGGTGGTGCAGCTGCTCGTCGCATTGCATGGCCGGCAGCTGATCGAGTTCGACCGCGCACCCGATGTCGAGGCGGTGTTCCGCGGCCGCGACCGCGTGCGCTCGCGGCGGCGCTGGCAGGTCGTCAACCCGCTGGCGTTCCGGCTGCCGCTGGTCGATCCCTCGCGCTGGCTGCGGCCACTGCTGCGGCCGAGCGCCTGGCTGTTCTCGGCCACCGGCCTGCTGCTGTGGAGCCTGCTGGTGCTGGCCGCGCTGCTGGCCGCGGCGCCGCATGCGGCCGAGATCGCCAGCGAGGCGAGCCGGCTGATGCGCTCGCCGCAGGCGCTGGCCGCCGGCTGGCTGCTCTACCCGCTGATCAAGCTGGTCCACGAAAGCGCACATGCGCTGGCCATGATGCGCTGGGGCCTGATGCCGCGACAGGCCGGCATCACGCTGCTGGTGCTCACGCCGGTGCCCTTCGTCGATGCGTCGGCCGCCGACACCCTGCGCCACCCGCACCAGCGCGCGGTGGTCAGCGCCGCCGGCATCCTGGCCGAGCTGGCGATCGCCGCGCTGGCCTTCGGCGTCTGGCTGGCCGTCGAACCCGGCACCGTGCGCGACCTGGCGCTGACCGCGGTGCTGATCGGCACCGTCTCCACGCTGCTCGTCAACGGCAACCCGCTGCTGCGCTTCGACGGCTACTTCGTGTTCACCGATCTGCTCGACCTGCGCAACCTCGGCACGCGCAGCGCGCGCTGGTGGCGCGGCCGGCTGCGCGCCGCCCTGCTGGCCGACCGCCACACGCCGCCGATGGAATGCCTGCCCGGCGAGCGCCGCTGGCTGATCGCCTACGCGCCGCTGTCGACGGCCTACCGGCTCGGGCTCAGCCTGCTGATCGCGCTCTGGGTCGGCAGCTTCTCCAGCCTGCTCGGACTGGTGGTCGGCGGGCTGATGTTCAGCATCACATTGGGTCTGCCGCTGCTGGCCGGCCTGAAGGCGCTGGCCGCGCAGCACAGCGCGGTGGCCTGGCTGCGCGTGGGCGCGGCGCTGGGCCTGCTGGCGCTGCTGCTGGCCTGGCCGCTGCCGCATCGCACGCTGGTCCAGGGCGTGGTCTGGCCGGCCGAGCAGGCGCTGATCCGCGCCGGCACCGATGGCTTCGTGGCCGAGTGGCTGCAGGCCGATGGCCAGACCGTGCAGGCCGGCGACGTCGTCGCCCGGCTGGAGGACGAGGAGCTGGCCGCGCGCCGCGCCAGCCTGCTGGCCGACGCCACCGAGCTCGATGTGCAGCTGTTCACCGCGCTGGCCAGCGCGCCGGACGAGGCGGTCGCGCTGCGCGAGCGCCTTGCGTTCAGCCAGGCCGAGATCGCCCGCCTGGACGAGCGCCTGACCGCATTGGCCGTGCGCGCGCAGACCACCGGCACCCTGGTGTTGCCGCGTCAGCAGGACCAGCAGGGCCGCTTCCTGCGCCGCGGAGAACTGCTCGGCCATGTGTTGAGCGACGCGCCGCTGACCCTGCGCGTGGCCCTGCCCCAGCACGAGGCCGAACTGCTGCGCGACAGCGCGCCCGAGGTGCAGGTGCGGCTGGCCAGCGCACCGCAGCAGGTGCAGGCAGGCCGCATCGTGCGCGACCTCAGCGGTGCCGTGTTCACGCTGCCCAGCGCGGCGCTGAGCGATCGCGCCGGCGGGCCGCTGGCCACCGCGCCCGACGATCCCGACGGCCTGCGCAGCGCGTCGCCGGTGGTGCTGCTGGACATCGCGGTGAGCGGCCTGGGCAGCCGGCAGATCGGCGAGCGCGCGCATGTGCGCCTGGACCATGGCGAGCGCTCGCTGGCCGTGCGCTGGGCCCGCCAGCTGCGGCAGCTGCTGCTGCGCCACTTCAATCCTTCGGTCTAGCCATGGCCGGCACCACCACCCTGCTCCCCGACGGCCGCACGCCCGGCATTCCGATGCCCGGGCTGTTCTGGGGACCGTACCCGGAGCGTGCCGATGCGCACGATGCGCGCGCGCCGCAACGCGCCGCGCCGCACCGGCCAGCGCCGGGCCGCCGCCTGGCAGCGCTCGGCCGCGCCATCGCCACCCTGGAGGCCCTGGACGATGCAGCGCTCGACGCGCAGCGCCTGCAGTTGCAACGGGCGCTGGCCGGCGAAGGCCTGCGGCCGCGGCATGTCGAGCAGGCGGTCGCGCTGGCCGCCGAGGCGGCGCGGCGCAGCCTGGGCAAGCGCGCCTACGAGGGCCAACTGCTGGCCGCGCTGCAGCTGCTCGACGAGAAGCTGGTCGAGATGGCGACCGGCGAGGGCAAGTCCCTGGCCACCGCACTGGCCGCCGCCGCGGCAGCGCTGGCCGGCATGCCGGTGCACGTGCTGACCGCCAACGACTACCTGGTGCAACGCGACGCCGACGGCTTCCGGCCGCTGTTCGAGCGCCTGGGCCTGCGCGTGGCGTCGGTGGTCGCCGGCATGGGCGGCGAGCTGCGCCGGCTCGCCTACGCGCAGCCGGTGGTCTATGTGACGGCCAAGGAGCTGGTCTTCGACTACCTGCGCGACCGCCTGCTGCGCGGCCGCCGCGCGGCGCTGCAGCAGCGCGCCGCCGCGCTGGACGGCGACGGCCGCGGCGCACCGCTGCTGCGCGGCCTGTGCATGGGCCTGATCGACGAGGCCGACAGCGTGCTGATCGACGAGGCGCAGATGCCGCTGATCCTGTCGCGCGAGCACAAGGACGCCGCCGAGCGCGCCTACCGCTGGCAGGCCTGGTCGTTGTCGGGGCAGCTCGTCGAAGGTCGCGACTTCGAGCGCCTGCCGCTGCGCCAGCAGGTGCTGCTGACCGAGGCCGGGCGCGAGCGCACTGCGCAACTCGCGCAGCCGCTGCCGGCGCTGTGGCGCAGCAGCCGGCACCGCGAGCACGCGATCAGCGTTGCGCTGGTGGCGCGCCACCAGCTCGTGCGCGACCGCGACTACCTGTTGCGCGAGGAGGCCGGCCCCGAGGGCCAGAAGGTCGAGCGCATCGTCATCGTCGATGCGGTCAGCGGCCGCCTCGCCGAGGGCCGGCGCTGGTCGCGCGGCCTGCATGCGATGGTCGCGCTGAAGGAGGGCTGCAAGCCCGAGCCCGAGCTGGAAACCCTGGCGCAGCTGACCTTCCAGCGCTTCTTCCGCCGCTACCATCGGCTCGGTGGCCTCAGCGGCACGTTGAGCGAGTCGCGCGCCGAGCTGCTCGCGCTCTACGGCCTGCCCATCGTCACCGTGGCGCCGCGCCTGCCGCCGCAGCGCAGGCTGCAGCCGACCCGGGTGTTCGCCGGAGCCGAGGCCCGCTGGGCCGCGGTGGCGGCGCGCTGCGCGGCACTGGCCGCCGCCGGCCGGCCGGTGCTGGTGGGCACCGAGTCGGTGGCCGACTCGCAAGCCCTGTCGGCGCTGCTGACCGCGAGCGGGCTGCCGCATGCGGTGCTCAATGCCCGCCACGACGCCGATGAGGCGGCCATCGTGGCCCGCGCCGGCGAGGCGGGCCGCATCACGGTGGCCACGAACATGGCCGGTCGCGGCACCGACATCGAACTCGACGCCCGCGCCCGCGCGGCCGGCGGCCTGCATGTGCTGTGCTGCCAGCTCAACCCCTCGCGCCGGCTCGACCGCCAGCTGATCGGCCGCGCCGCACGCCAGGGCCAGCCCGGCAGCGCCGAGACCTGGCTGGCGCTGGACACGCCACGGCTGAGCGCCGACGCCGGTGGCCGCCTCGCCGCGCGCCTGATGCGCCTGGCGCTGAACCCCACCGGCACCGGCTGGGGCGCGCACTGCCGTTCCCTCTGGCTGCGGCTCTGCCTGGCCGCGCTGCAGCGGCACGACGAGCACCGCCGGGCGCGGGCCCGGACCCAGCTCTTCCGCCAGGATTGCGAGGCCGAGCGCGGCCTTTCATTCGCCGATGGACCCTGAACCCCTCGCCCCCAAGCCGACCATGCGACTTTCTCTGCACCGTTTCCTCGGCCCCGGCGCCGCAGCCGCCCTGTGGGCCCTGGCGGCGCCGCACGCCCTGGCCCAGCAGCCGCCGCCGCGCCCGCTGCCGCCGCCGACCGCCACCGCTTCCAACGCGCTGCTCGGCTGCGTGATCCTGCCCGCGCGCAGCGCCGACATCGGCACGCAGATCGCCGGCGTCGTCGCCTCGATCGAGGTCGAGCGCGGCGACACGGTGAAGCGAGGCCAGGTGCTGGCTCAGATGCGCGCCGATGTCGAGCAGGCATCGAGCAGCGCGGCGCGAGCCCGCGCGAACAGCGAGGCCGAGTGGCGCGCCGCCACGGCCGGCGCCGACGTGGCGCGCCAGAAGCTCGAGCGCGCGCGCAATCTGCAGGCGCAGAACTTCCTGTCGGAGCAAGCGGTCGAGCTCGCCGAGTCCGAGTACCGGGTGGCGCGCGAGCGGGTGGCGATGGCGCTGGACCAGCGCAAGATCTCGGCCCGCGAGGCCGGTGGCGCCGAAGCCCAGCTGTCGCAGCGCATCCTGCGCGCGCCCTTCGACGGCGTGGTCACCGAACGCTTCGCGAACCCGGGCGAGCGCTTCGAGGAGAAGCCGCTGTTCCGCGTCGCCGACATCAGCCAGCTGCGCGTCGACGTGGTCGCGCCCACCGCGCTGTTCGGCCGCTTGCGCATGGGCCAGAGCCTGAACATCCAGCCCGAGCTGCCAGGCGCCGCGGCGCGGCCGGCCCAGGTGGTGCAGATCGACCGCGTGCTCGACCCGGCCAGCAACACCTTCAGACTGCGCCTGAGCATGGACAACGCCGACGGCGCACTGCCCGCCGGCCTGCGCTGTCGCGCCGACCTGGGCCAGGCCCAGGGCGGCTGAAACGGAGTCCGCCGATGCGCCGCAGCCGCCCCCTGGTCGAGGACTTCGAGCCGCGCATCCTCTACGCGGCCGACCATCCGGCGACCTGGGCGGCCGCGGCCACCGCCGATAGCGCGCTGCTCCGTGACAGCGGCACGGCCACCGACAGCGCCCTGGCCGCGTCGCGCAGCCAGGCGCAGCAGGGCTTCGAGATCGTCTTCATCGACGCGCGCGTCGGCGAATTCGACACCTGGCTGCGCCATCTGCAGCAGCAGGTCGAACAGGGCCGGGCGCTGGAGGTCGTGCGCATCGGGGTCGACGACGACGCCATCGCGGTGATCGGCGAGACCCTGGCGCGCTCGCCCGGCGCCAATGCGGTGCACTTGGTCTCGCACGGTACCGAGGCGCAGGTGCTGATCGGCGCCGAGGCACTGAACCAGGACACCCTGCTGCGCCGTGCCGATGAGGTGGCCGCCTGGGGCGCTCAGCTGGCGGCGAATGCCGATCTGCTGATCTACGGCTGCGACGTGGCGGCCGGCAGCGACGGCCATGCGCTGGTGCAGGGTCTGGCCGCGCTGACCGGCGTCGACGTCGCCGCATCGACCGATCGCAGCGGACACGAGAGCCTGGGCGGCAACTGGCGCTTCGAACTGCAGACCGGACCGATCGAGGCCAGGCTGGCGCTCGACCTGCAGGTGCAGGCCCAGTGGCGGCAGGTGCTGGCCGTCTACACGGTGAGCAACACCAACGACAGCGGCGCCGGCTCGCTGCGCCAGGCCATCCTCGATGCCAACGCGAACGCCGGCAGCGACAGCATCGTCTTCAACATCCCCGGCACCGGCGTGCACACGATCACGCTGGCCACCGCACTGCCCAACATCACGGGCACTGTGACCCTGGACGGCAGCACCGACGACAGCTTTGCCAACAACGGCAGCCGGCCGGCCATCGTGCTCGACGGCAACAACGGCAACTTCAACGCCCTGACCCTTAGCGCCACCGCCGACGGCAGCACCATCCGCGGCTTGGTCATCACCAATGTCCAGGGCTACGGCATCCTGATCCAGGCGGGTTCGGACGGCAACACCATCGCCGGCAATTACATCGGCAAGCTCACCGCGGCTGGTGTCGAGGGCAGCACGGGGATCGGGATCATCTCGGATGGCGGTGGCCTGCGGGTAGAAGGGGCGAACAACACCATCGGCGGCCTGTCGGCCGCCGACCGCAACGTCATCAGCAATGGCGATGCGCGGGCGGTAACGATCACGGGCGCGGGCGCGGTAGGCAATCTCGTCGTCGGCAACTACTTCGGCACCGATGCCAGCGGCCTGGTGCGCATCGGCTACGGCGCTTTCTTCGGCTTCGAGATCAGCGGGGGCGCAAACAACACCACCGTCGGCGGCACCACGGCGGCGCATCGCAACGTGTTCATCGGCGTGTCCCGCAGCATTTACATCTCCGCGGCCAACGGCACCACGATCCAAGGCAACTACATCGGCGTCGGTGCCGACGGCACGACGGCGCTCGGCACCACCGGCGATGCCATTGACCTGTTCAACAGCACCAGCGCGCTGATCGGTGGCACCGCGCCCGGAGCGGGCAACCTGATCGCCAACTTCGGCGACGGCGTGATCGTCAGAAACACCTCCAGCGGCGTGAGCGTGCTGGGCAACCGCATGCACAGTCTGACGGGCCTGGGCATCGACTTGAATAGCGATGGCGTGAGCGCCAACGATGCCGTTCCCGACAGCGACACCGGCGCCAACAACCTGCAGAACTTCCCGGTGCTGGAGTCCGTCCGCACCGATGGCGTCGGCACCATCACCATCACGGGCCGCCTGGAGAGCGCCTACAGCGGCTTCTACCGCATCGAGCTGTTCGCATCGGGCAATGGCTCGGCCTTGCAGCGCGAGGCGCGCGACTACCTGGGTTTCGTCAACGTCAGCACCGGCGCGTCCGGCGACGCAGAGCCTGGCATCGGCCGGTTCAGCATCACCTTGAATCAGGCGGTGCCGGTCGGGGCCTTCATCACCGCAACGGCCACCCGATCGGTGGCCGGCTACGGCAGTTTCAACGACACGTCGGAGCTGTCGGCACCGGTGGCCGCGGCGAGCTTGGTGACCCAGATCGCGGTGACCAACGCGCTGGATGCCAACGATTCCGGCATCGTCGCCGGCAACGCCACGCACACGCTGGAATGGTTGGCCGCCAACCAGGGGGCGGACGGCGTGTCGCTGCGCGAGGCGCTGATCGCATCCAACAACACCGTCAACCCCGGCGTCACGAATCGCATCAACTTCGCGATCCCGACGACAGCAGTACACACCATCACCCTGAGCTCGGCGCTGCCGGCCATCACCCGGCCGGTGATCCTCGATGGCAGCACCGACGACAGCTTCGCCGCCAATGGCAACCGGCCGGCCGTGGTCATCAACATGAACGGCATCGTCAACAGCGCCCTGCGCCTGGAGGCGGGATCGGGCGGCTCGACGATTCGCGGGCTGGTGATCAACAACTTCAAGACCGCAGCGATCTACATCGACGTCGGCTCGAACGGCAACACCATCGCCGGCAATTACCTGGGGCCGCTGGACGCCAGCGGCAACCCGATCGCTCTGGTGAGCAGCAGCTACACGGTGTTCGTCGCCAGCGCCAACAACCTCATCGGTGGCAGCACAGCGGCCGACCGCAACGTGATTGCCAGCACCGGCGCCAGCTACGGCCTGCTGATCACCGGTGCCACGGCAAACGGCAACGTCGTACGCGGCAACTACATCGGCACGGATGCCGCAGGCACCACCCGACTGAGTGCTGCGGCGAACGCAATCTCGATCCAGTCCAGCGCCGCCAACAACACCATCGGCGGGCCGGGCGCCAGTGATGGCAACGTCATCGCCACCAACGCGGCCGTGCCGGTGTTCATCCTTGGCGCGGGGGCCGGCAATGTGCTGCAAGGCAATCGCGTCGGCGTGTCGGCCACCGGCACCCTGCTGGGCGGCTCAACGCATGGCATCTACGTGCTCACCGGCGGCATCAGCCTGCTGGACAACTGGATTGCCGGCGGCACCGGCAGCGGGATCACGCTGAACAACACCAGCGGTGCCATCGTCCAGGGCAACCGCATCGGCACCGATCTGGCAGGCACCGCCAACTGGGGCGTGCAGGCCAATGGGATCGACATCGTCGGTGGCAGCGGCAGCCTAGTTGGTGGCACCGGTGCCGGCCAGGGCAATGTGATCGCCTTCAGCAACCAGGGCAACACCACAGCGAGCGGCATCAGGGTCACGGGAACCAGCCATGCGCTGCTGGGCAACGGCATCTACGGCACGGCGGCCGGCACAGGCGGCATGGGCATCGACCTGGGCGCTGACGGCCTGACCCTCAACGACAACCTGGATGGCGACACGGGCGCCAACAATCTGCAGAACTTCCCGGTGCTGACCCAGGCCATGACCGATGGTGCCGGGCAGCTCGTGTTGACCGGCACCCTGAACACCAACACCGGCACGAATTACTACCGCGTGGAGTTCTTCGCCTCGCCCACGGGTCACGCCAGCGGCCACGGTGAGGGCCAGACTTACCTCGGCTTCGTCAACGTGCCGACCACGGGCGGCAACGGCAGCTTCTCCACCACGCTGGCGGTGACGGTGCCGGCGGGTTATGTCATCACGGCCACGGCCACGCGCAGCAACGCGAGCTACGACGCCTTCACCGACACCTCGGAGTTCTCGGCCTATCTGCAGGCCAATTCCGCCTATGAAATTGCGGTCACCACCGCGAGCGACAACAACGACTCGGGCGTGACCGCCGGCAATGCCACGCACACGCTGGCCTGGCTGGCTGCCAACAAGGGCGCCGATGGCCAGGTCTCGCTGCGCGAGGCGCTGATCGCGTCGAACAACACCGTCAACGCGAGCGGCACGAACCGCATCAGCTTCGCCATTCCGACGACGGCCGTTCACACCATCACCCTGGGCTCCGCGCTGCCGGCCATCACCCGGCCCGTCATCCTGGACGCCAGTACCGACGACAGCTTCGCTGCCAACGGCAGCCGGCCGGCTGTGCTGCTGGATGTCAACGGCCTGGCCAGCACCAACGGTCTGGTGCTGAGCAACACCGCGGGCGGCTCGACCATCCGGGGCCTTCTCATCCGCAACCACACGCTGGCCGGCATTCACATCCAGAGCGGGTCCGACGGCAACACCATCGCCGGCAATTACATCGGTGGCCTGGGCGCCAACGGCAATCTGTTGGTCTCCACCGCAGCAGCGGTCAATGGCATCTTGGTGGAAGGCGCCAACAACCTGATCGGTGGCAGCACGGCGGCTGACCGCAACGTGGTATCGGCCACCACCGCTTCCAGCACCAACATCAGCATCAATGGCGCCAGCGCCAGCGGCAACATCGTTCGCGGCAACCACATCGGCACCAGCGCCGACGGCAACACGCGCCACGAATACAGCGTCAGCGCCATCGTGATCAACAACGCCGAGAACACCACCATCGGCGGTTCCGGCGCGGGCGACGGCAATGTGATGACCTCCTGGGGATCGTCGGCCCTCTACCTGACCTTCGGTGGCACGAACAACCTGGTGCAGGGCAACCGCATCAACATTTCGGCGGCCGGCCTGCTGTTCAGCGGCTTCAACTCGTCGTCGTTCGGCATCATCTTCAACAGCACGTCGGGCCAAATCCTGGACAACTGGATCGGCCGCACGGTGATGGACGGCATCCGCGTGAACACCGGCTCGGACACTGTGGTGCAGGGCAACCGCATCGGCACCAATGTGGCCGGCACCGCCACCTGGGGCACGCAGCAGCACGGCATCCATGTGCTCAATAGCGACAACGTGAAGGTGGGCGGCACGGGGGTGGGCCAGGGCAATGTGGTGGCCAATGCCAACCAGAACTTCGGCGCCTTCGACGGCATCTACATCGCCAGCGGCGTGGGCAACTCCCTGCTGGGCAACACGGTCTACGGCACGGGCGCCGGCGCAGGCGCGCTGGGCATCGACCTCGGCACCAGCGGCGTCACCACCAACGACACCGGCGACGCCGACAGCGGCGCCAACAACCTGCAGAACTTCCCGGTGCTGACCCTGGCACGCACCAACGGCAGCGGCAGCTTCGAGATCGCCGGCACGATCAACAGCACGACCAATAGCTTCTTCCGGATCGAGCTGTTTGCGAGCACCGCGGGCAATGCCAGCGGCCACGGCGAGGGCCAAACCTACCTGGGCTTCGTCAACGTGGCCACCGATGGCTCGGGCAACGCCAGTTTCTCGACCACGCTGAGCGCCACGGTGGCGGCGGGTGCCTTCATCTCGGCCACCGCCACCAAAGCCACCGACGGCACTTACAGCGCCTTCACCGACACGTCGGAGTTCGCGCGCAACGTGGTGGCCATCTCGACCACGCAAAGCATCCTGGTGGTGAACACCGCCGCCGACACCCTGGACGGCGACACCACCAGCATCTCCACCCTGCTGGCCAACAAGGGGGCCGATGGCTTCATCTCGCTGCGCGAAGCCATCACCGCCATCAACAACACCCCGGCTGGAACCTTGCCCACCCGCATCGACTTCAACATCGCCGGCAACGGCGTGCACACCATCACCCTGGGTTCGGAGCTGCCGGCCATCACCCGACCTGTGATCCTCGACGGCACGACGGACACCGGCAGCTTTGGCAACAACGGTAACCGGCCGGCCATCGTGCTGCAGGGCAATGGATTCGCCAGCGGCTGGGTCGGTCTGGCTTTCGGCAGCGGCAGCGGCGGCAGTACGGTGCGCGGGTTGTCCATCCTGGGTGTCGATGTCGCCATCTACCTGCAGGCCGGGTCCGATGGCAACACCATCGTCGGCAATTACCTAGGGCCGCTGCAGGCAGATGGCAGCTACACAGCTGCGGCAGGCGCCGAGACCACCTGGGGCGTGGTCGTGATCAGCGCCAACAACACCATCGGCGGCACATCGGCAGCAGACCGCAATGTGATCTCCGGCTTGCGAACCGCGGGTGGCGGCATCTACATGCTGGGCGCTACCGCCACCGGCAACCGCGTGATCGGCAACTACCTCGGCAGCAATGCCAGCGGCACGCCCTTGGGCCTGGGTGGCGAATCGGTCATCCTGGCCAATGGAGCCAGCAACAACCAGATCGGCGGCACCGGCGCTGGAGAGGGCAACCTGATCTCGGGCAGCGGCTTGGCCGGTGTGTGGATCACGCAGAACAACACCGTCGGCAATGCCGTGCTGGGCAACAGCATCTATGGCAACGGCGGTCTCGGCATCGACCTGGGGGGCAGCGGTGTTGCCGTCAACGACCCGGACGATGCCGATGCCGGCGCCAACAACCTGCAGAACTTCCCGGTGCTGACGCTGGCTCGCACCGATGGCGCGGGCAGCTTCGAGATCGCCGGCACGATCAACAGCACGGCCAATAGCTTCTTCCGCATCGAGCTGTTCGCCAACACCAGCAGCGACCCCAGTGGCCATGGCGAAGGCCAGGTCTACCTGGGCTTCGTCAACGTCGCCACCGACGGCTCGGGCAACGCCAGCTTCTCCACCACGCTGCCCGCCACCGTGGCCGCCGGCGCCTTCATCTCGGCCACCGCCACCAAAGCCACCGACGGCACTTACAGCGCCTTCACCGACACCTCCGAGTTCGCGCGCAATGTCGTCGCCATTCCGACCACGCAGAGCATCCTCGTCGTCGACACCGAAGCCGACACCCTCGATGGCGACACCACCAGCATCTCCACGCTGCTGGCCAGCAAGGGCGCCGACGGCCGGATCTCGCTGCGCGAGGCGATCACCGCCATCAACAACACGCCGGCCGGAACACTGCCCGCCCGCATCGACTTCAACATCGCCGGTAGCGGCGTGCACACCATCACGCTGGCCTCGGACCTGCCCTACATCGGCAAGCCCGTCATCATCGACGGCACGACCGACGACAGCTTCGCCGCCAATGGCAACCGCCCCGCCATTCAGATCAACGGCAACAACGAAGAAAGTGGCTTCGTGCTGCAGGCGGGCGCAAGCGGCAGCACCCTCCGCGGACTGGCGATCACGAACTTCCACTACGCCGGCATCTACGTCGAGGCCAACTCCAACCACAACGTCATCGCCGGCAATTACTTGGGCAGCGTGGGCGCCAACGGCAACGTGCTGGGCAGCACCGTCTACACCGGCATTTGGGTCGACAACGCCAGCAACAACCGCATCGGCGGCAGCACGGCGGCCGACCGCAATGTGATCGCCGGCGTGCCGTCCAGCGCCATCAAGATCGACGGTGCCGGCTCGGTCGACAACATCGTTCAGGGCAATTGGATTGGCGTGATGCCCGACGGCACGACGACCAGCACCAGCCCCGGCGAAGGCATCGCCGTGCAGGGCGGCGCCAGCAACACCCGCATTGGCGGTCTGGGCGCGGGCGAGGGCAACTGGATCGTGCGCACCGACTACAGCGCCATCGGCCTGATCGATGCCGTAGGCAGCACCGTCCAGGGCAACCGCATCGGCACCGATCTGGCCGGCACCGCCAACTGGGGCACGGCGATCAGCGCCGGCATGTACATCGCCGGCACCACCACGGGCAGTCGCGTGGAGGGCAATGTCGTGGCCTTCAGCGGCGCCAACGCCGGCATCCTGTTCGACGGCAACTCGGCCACCGGCAACAGCCTGCTGGGCAACCAGATCTACGGCAACACCGGACCGGGCATCGACCTGGGCTGGGACGGTGTGACGCCCAACGACCCGGGTGATGCCGACACGGGTGCCAACAATCTGCAGAACTTCCCGGTGCTGACACTGGCTCGCACCGACGGCGCGGGCAGCTTCGAGATCGCCGGCGCGATCAACAGCACGGCCAACAGCTTCTTCCGCATCGAGCTCTTCGGCAATGCCAGTGGCGATGCCAGCGGCCATGGCGAAGGCCAGGTCTACCTGGGCTTCGTCAACGTCGCCACCGACGGCTCGGGCAACGCCAGCTTCTCCACCACGCTGCCCGCCGCCGTGGCTGCCGGCGCGGTCATCTCGGCCACCGCCACCAAAGCCACCGACGGCACATACAGCGCCTTCACCGATACCTCGGAGTTCGCGCGCAACGTGATCGCGCTGGACAGCACGCAGCCGGCCGTGCTGGTAGTCGACACAGCCGCCGACACCCTAGATGGCGACACCACCAGCCTCTGGACGCTGCTGGCCAGCAAGGGCGCCGACGGTTTCATCTCGCTGCGCGAAGCCATCACCGCGATCAACAACACCCCAGTCGGAACCCTGCCCACCCGCATCGACTTCAACATCGCCGGCAACGGCGTGCACACCATCACCCTGGGCTCGGCGCTGCCGGTCATCACCAAGCCGGTGATCCTCGACGCCAGCACCGACGACAGCTTCGCCGCCAATGGCAGCCGGCCGGCCATCGTGCTGCAGGGCGATACCGTCAGCCAGTGGACTGGCCTACATCTGGGCGGCGGCAGTGCCGGCAGCACCCTGCGCGGGCTAGTCATCCAGGGATTCCAGAGTGGCATCTACCTGGGCGACACTTTGGGCGGCGTCACCGTCGTCGGCAACTACATCGGCCGACTAAGCCCGGACGGCAGTCTCTCGGGAGGCAGTACCAACAGCTACGGCATCGTCGCGCGCAGCTCAGACAACATCATCGGTGGCACCTCCGCCGCCGATCGCAACGTGATCAGCGGCAACACGGCCGCCAACCTGCTGCTGGACCTCGCATCGGCCAGCGGCAACCGTGTGCAAGGCAATTACATTGGCTCGAACGCCAGCGGCGTTGTGAGCGGCGCGGGTGGGTTCTATGGCATATGGATCTCGGATGGCAGCGCGAACGCGCTGATCGGCGGGACAGCAGCCGGCGAGGGGAATCTGATCGTCGGTCATTCCGTCGGCGTGCACATGGATGATGACGCCGGCACGGGCAACGCGATCCTGGGCAACAGCATTCACTCCAACAGCGGCCTGGGGATCAACCTGGGCAGCAGCGGTGTGACCGCCAACGACCCGGACGACACCGATGTCGGCCCGAACAATCTGCAGAACTTCCCGGTGCTGACGCTGGCTCGCACCGACGGCGCAGGCAGCTTCGAGATCGCCGGCACGATCAACAGCACGGCCAACAGCTTCTTCCGCATCGAGCTGTTCGGCAATACCAGTGGCAATGCCAGTGGCCATGGCGAGGGCCAGACTTACCTGGGCTTCATCAACGTGGCGACCGATGCCTCGGGCAACGCCTCGTTCTCCACCACGCTTTCGGCAACGGTCGTGGCGGGTGCCGTCATCTCGGCCACGGCCACCAAAGCCACCGACGGCACTTACAGCGCCTTCACCGACACCTCCGAGTTCGCCGCCAACCTGATCGCTGTCGACAGCAGCGCGCAATGGGTGCTGGTCGTGGATACCGCCAACGACACCGTGGATGGCGACACCACCAACCTCTGGACGCTGCTGGCCAGCAAGGGCGCCGACGGTTTCATCTCGCTGCGCGAGGCGATCACCGCCATCAACAACTCCCCGGCCGGAACCCTGCCCACTCGCATCGACTTCAACATCGCCGGCAACGGCGTGCACACCATCACCCTGGGCTCGGCGCTGCCAGCCATCACCAAGCCGGTGATCCTCGACGGCACGACGGACACTGGCAGCTTTGGCAACAACGGCAACCGGCCGGCCATCGTGCTCGATGGCGGTGGCGGCAGCTTCAGCGCGCTGCAGTTGGAAGTCGGGGCCAGTGGCTCAACGATCCGCGGCCTGGTAATCACCAATTTTTCGGGCGACGGCATCCGCATCCGGCCCGGCTCCGACGGCAATACCATCGCCGGCAACTACATCGGCAGCATCGGCGCCGACGGGCAGGAACTGGGCACCGCGCTGACCGGCTACGGCATGGTGATCGAAAGCGCGGGCAACTTCATCGGCGGCAGCGCAGCCAGCGACCGCAACCTGCTCGGCGGCCTGGGCGGGGGCGCCATCACCGTCTGGGACGCGACAGCGACAGGCAATCGCGTGCAGGGCAACTGGGTGGGGGTGCTGCCCGATGGCAGCACGGCGGTGGCCAGCCCGGGGAACGGCATCACGGTGGGCGGCGGCGCCAGCAACAACCAGATCGGCGGCCTGGGGGCTGGCGAGGGCAACTGGATCGTCCGCACCCACTTCAGCGCCGTGGCAGTGACCGGCTCGCAGGGCAGCATCGTGCAAGGCAACCGGATCGGTACCGATCTGGCAGGCACGGCGAACTGGGGCACCGGCCTGGCCGGCATGTACATCGCCGCCGGGGCCTCCGACACCCTGGTGCAAGGCAATACGGTGGCCTTCAGCGGCGCGAACGCGGGCATCCTGGTCGACGCGGATGCCGGCCTGCGCAACGCCCTCATCGAGAACATCCTGTACGACAACGCCGGTCTGGCGATCGACCTCGGTTTCGACGGCGTCACGCCCAACGATCCTGGCGATGCCGACAACGGCCCCAATGGCCTGCAGAACCATCCGGTGCTCAGCGCGGTCACGCTGGCCGGCGGGCAGTTCAGCATCACCGGCAGCCTGAACACCGAGGCGAACAAGACCTACCGCCTGGATTTCTACGGCAACCCGCATGGCAGCACCGACGCCAGCGGTCATGGCGAGGCCCGCGTCCATCTGGGCTTCATCCAGGTCACCACCGACGGCAATGGTGACGCCATGGGCTTCAGCGCGCTGTTGAACGCCAACGGCCTGCTCGCCGGCGCCTGGATCACCGCCACCGCCACCGAGGTGCTGGGCGGCGGTAGCCTGGGTTCAAGCTCGGAGTTCGCTGCCAATCTGCAAAGCGCGAACTCCGCGCCGGTGCTGACGGTGGATGCCATTGCCACCTATACCGAGAACGCCGCTGCGGTGGTGCTGGCGCCCAACGCCAGCGTGGTCGACGCGGAGTTGGCCGCAGCCGGCAGCTACGCCGGTGCCACGCTCACGCTCACCCGCAACGGCGGCGCCAATGCCCAGGACCTGTTCGTCGCCACCGGCGGCGCGCTCGCGGCGCTGACCGAGGGCGGCGATCTGGTCTACGGCGGCACGATCGTCGGCACGGTGAGCACGAACAGCGGCGGCAGCCTGGTACTCAGTTTCAACGGCAACGCCACGCAGGCCCGGGTCAACGACGTGTTGCGCGCGATCGGCTATGCCAACAGCAGCGATGCGCCGCCGGCCTCGGTGCAACTGGACTGGTCGTTCAGCGACGGCAACACCGGCGCCCAAGGTAGCGGCGGCGCGCTATTGGCTTCGGGCAGCACCACCGTCAGCATCACCGCAGTCAACGATGCGCCGACCGGACTGCCAGTGATCACCGGCGATCCCACGGAGGACGAGACCCTGGGCGTGGATGTCTCGGGCATCGCCGACGCCGACGGCCTTGGGGCGTTCAGCTACCAATGGCTGCGCAATGGCGTGGCGATTGGCGGGGCAACCGCTTCGACCTACACGCTGGACGATGCCGACGTGGGTCAGATGATCAGCGTCCAGGTCAGCTACACCGATGGTCAGGGCACGGCAGAAAGCCTGACCAGCGTCGCTGTCGGACCGATTGCCAACGTCAACGATGCGCCGACGGGGCTGCCGGTGATCACCGGTACGCCGACCGAGGACCAAACGCTCAGCGTTGACACCACTTCGATCGCCGATGCCGACGGCCTCGGGGCGTTCAGCTATCAGTGGCTGCGCAATGGCGTGGCAATCGGTGGGGCGACGGGATCGACCTACACGCTGGACGATGCCGACGTCGGCCAGTTGATCAGCGTCCAGGTCAGCTACACGGACGGCCATGGGACCGCCGAGAGCCTGACCAGTGCTCAGGTTGGACCGATCGCGAACATCAACGATGTGCCGACGGGGTTACCGGTGATCACCGGCACGCCGACCGAAGATCAAACGCTGAGCGTTGACTCCACTTCGATTGCCGATGACGACGGCCTCGGCGCCTTCAGCTACCAATGGCTGCGCAACGGCGCGGTGATCGCTGGTGCGTCGGGATCGACCTACACGCTGGGCGACGCGGACGTCGGCCAGTTGATCAGCGTCCAGGTCAGCTACACCGATGGTCAGGGCACGGCAGAAAGCCTGACCAGCGTCGCAGTTGGGCCGATCGCGAACATCAACGATGTGCCGACCGGGCTACCGGTGGTCACCGGCACGCCGACCGAGGATCAAACGCTGAGCGTTGACACCGCTTCGATTGCCGACGCCGACGGCCTCGGTGCCTTCAGCTACCAATGGCTGCGCAATGGCGTGATGATCGCTGGCGCAACCGGTTCGACCTACACATTGGGTGATGCTGACGTGGGTCAACTGATCAGCGTCCAGGTCAGCTACACGGACGACCACGGGACCGCCGAGAGCCTGACCAGTGCCCAGGTTGGACCGATCGCCAACATCAACGACACCCCAACGGGACTGCCAGTGATCACCGGCGATCCCACGGAAGACGAGACCCTGGGCGTGGATGTCTCGGGCATCGCCGACGCCGACGGCCTTGGGGCGTTCAGCTACCAATGGCTGCGCAATGGCGTGGTGATTGGCGGAGCAACCGGTTCGACCTACACGCTGGGTGACGCCGACGTCGGCCAGTTGATCAGCGTCCAGGTCAGCTACACGGACGGCCATGGGACCGCCGAGAGCCTGACCAGTGCACAGGTTGGACCGATTGCCAACGTCAACGATGCACCGACCGGGCTACCAGTCATCACCGGCACGCCGACCGAGGACCAAACCCTGAGCGTCGACACCGCTTCGATTGCCGATGCCGACGGTCTCGGCGCGTTCAGCTATCAGTGGCTGCGCAATGGCGTGGCAATCGGTGGGGCGACGGGATCGACCTACACGCTGGACGATGCCGACGTCGGCCAGTTGATCAGCGTCCAGGTCAGCTACACGGACGGCCATGGGACCGCCGAGAGCCTGACCAGTGCTCAGGTTGGACCGATCGCGAACATCAACGATGTGCCGACGGGGTTACCGGTGATCACCGGCACGCCGACCGAAGATCAAACGCTGAGCGTTGACTCCACTTCGATTGCCGATGCCGACGGCCTTGGCGCCTTCAGCTACCAGTGGCTGCGCAACGGCGTGGTGATTGGTGGTGCAACCGGTTCGACCTACACGCTGGACGATGCCGACGTCGGCCAGTTGATCAGCGTCCAGGTCAGCTATACCGATGGTCAGGGCACGGCAGAAAGCCTGACCAGTGCTCAGGTTGGACCGATCGCGAACATCAACGATGCCCCAACGGGACTGCCAGTGATCACTGGCGATCCCACGGAAGACGAGACCCTGGGCGTGGATGTCTCGGGCATCGCCGATGCCGACGGCCTCGGCGCCTTCAGCTACCAGTGGCTGCGCAACGGCATCGCGATTGGCGGTGCAACCGCATCGACCTACACGCTGGACGATGCCGACGTGGGTCAGATGATCAGCGTCCAGGTCAGCTATACCGATGGTCAGGGCACCGTCGAGAGCCTGACCAGCGTCGCTGTCGGACCGATCGCCGCAGCGGGCAACCAGGCTCCGGCGGGATCTCCCGTCATTACAGGCGACCCGATAGAAGA